>Ga0193737_1000017_pt1 | contig 40970 bp, 39 predicted proteins | sample L2m2metaG_FD_165510 | JGI IMG/M metagenome (GOLD analysis project Ga0193737, IMG submission 165510) | Soil microbial communities from a riparian zone of the East river system, Colorado, United States - L2m2 | ecosystem: Environmental > Terrestrial > Soil > Riparian zone | place: USA: East River... | reverse complement strand
ACGTCGCACTTGAAAGTAACCCTAATCTCTTCAAGAAGATACTGTAGCAAGTATATGTTTTTTAAGCTTTGAAATGCGCCCTGAGCAAAAGAACTGTTTGATGACATATTGGGAATATAGTTTTAGAACAGGTCATAATTAAGTTGGATCTTTACAGGACTGAATATATAACTGATAATCAGAACATCTTTTATGCCGCAAGTAGAGGCAAAAAATTTGTCTGATTTAATGTGGGTAGAAAAATACAGACCTACTAAACTAAATGATGTTGTCAATCAAAAGGAAATCATAGAGAGTTTGAAGAATCTAATGAAAGAACCTGCTGAAATGCCGCACTTGTTATTTACGGGTCCTGCTGGAGTGGGAAAAACTACTACTGCATTGTGTCTGTCAAGCCAGCTACTTGGCGAAGATTGGAAGAGAGACACCTTAGAGCTTAATGCGTCAGACGAACGGGGAATAAAGATGGTTCGAGAGAGAGTTAAAGAATTTGCATCAGTTTTGAAGATCAGGACAAGTGATAAAGATGAAAGAAAATTTAGAATAATAATTCTAGATGAGGCTGATGAAATGACTTCTGAAGCTCAGACAGCCTTGCGAAGGATAATTGAAGATAGTTCAGAAACTACTAGGTTTATCATTATATGTAATTATTTATCTCAAATTATTGAACCCATTCAAAGTCGCTGTGCAATTTTTAGATTTAAGAGAATTGAAAAGGAGATTATAGAAAACCATCTAAAATTGTTATGCCAAAAAGAGGGAGTAAAGTATGATGATAAAGCAATTTCTCAAATTTTTGATTCCACGAATGGCGACCTACGTCATTCAATAAACATACTTCAAACTGCATCCGTAATGGGATCGATTACCATCTCAAATGTGCTTTCATCATTAGGTCTTTCTGGAAAGTCACAGGTAAGTGAGGTAGTTAAACTGGCGTTGTCAGGCAAGTTTAATGAAGCCAGAGTCAAGTTACTAGAATTAACTGCAGTATATGGAATGTCTGAATTTGATTTTCTAAAATATGCGTATGAAGCCGTGTATTCGTTAAAGTTATCGCATCCTGAAGACTTTGCTTCCTTGATAGCCGAATACGATTATCGTTTGACTCATGGATCGCATCCTGATATACAGTTGACTGCGTTTTTGGCCCAGTTGTCAAAGCTAGGTACTAAACAGTAGCACAGCTGACTAGTCTATTTTCTAAATAATTAATTTATCTGCAGTTCGGATTGGCTCTATAAAATTACTAGTGTTCTAAATCAGTAGTCATCTTCAGACTCTTCTCCACCATCTTCCTCTTCGACTTCATCAAAATCTTCTTCAAGATCTTCTCTTTCTTCAGCGCTTTTGTACGGAAGATCAGCTTCTCCAGCAGTATTACATACAGGACACTTAAACTCAATCGTTTGTCCTTCAAGGTCCAAAGGAAATTCCTTTGAGAAGACCTCATCACATTTTGAACACACAAGAGTAGTTTGGATATTGTCAGCACTGAACTTGTGGGATTGGAGTCTAAATATGGTATTTGTCATTCTTCCTACCTATTGAAATAGTCCTTTTTTATAAGGATTATTGTAATTTTTGCTAGACTGTATGCATTTTAGGTTTAGAATCATATATTAGAGCTAGCAGATGTGATCGTGCGCCATTTTCGTCAACCAGACCACGGTTTGCAACAGTAATTATTGTACTGTCGTTTCTGACTCCTCGCATCTTCATGCAAAGATGCTCTCCTTCTGCAATGACAGTTACTCCTTTTACCCCCATATTCATTATCTCGTCTGCAATCTCCTTTGTGAGTCTTTCTTGAATTTGCAATCTCTTTGAATATTTTTCAACAAGGCGTGCAAGTTTCGAAATCCCAAAGACCCTACCAGAAGGAGTGTAAGCAATGTGTATTCTGCCAAAAAAAGGCAACATGTGATGTTCGCACATGCTATAAAAGTGAATGTCTTTAGCAATAATTGAATCACTTTCTTCACTAAAACTAATTTCCAGTTCAGAGTTCATGCAATAACCGGCAAAAATCTCTTCAAACATATTTGCCATTCTTTGAGGAGTTCCTATCAATCCTTCACGATCCGGATTTTCTCCGAGTTGCACGATCAGCTCCCTTACGAGTTTTTCAATCTTTCTTTTATTAAATGGAGTCTTTTTCGTTCTCATTGTTCTCCCTTTAATTATCTAGCGCCTATTTCCTTATGTAGCTGTGGTATAATCCTGACTTCAGGAAACACCGGTTGGGCAATATCGTAAGTGTCCAATAGTTTACTGACAGTTGGCTGATCCAAACCATGACTGGGTTGTATAATAAATGCCATGATATCTGAAGGTTTTATTTTCTCTGAAATGTAGCCTACCAAATTCTTGAAACTTTCAAGATTTGTAGAATTAGTTACTACTATTTTAATGTAAGTAGTCTTATTATTTCGTACGGCTAATTCCAGGCATCTAAGCTCATTTTCTAGCAAATTGTCATAATCAGCAGCATCTTCAACCACCTTAGAATCCTCAGTTTTGAATTCAACTTTGCATATATCGATATAGGGTAAAATTTTACCAAATAGCTCTGAATCAAAACAGGATGATTCTACGTATGTCTTTAGGTCAGTATGTTTTTTTATGAAATCTGCAAGTTGTATTACAGCATCGACTTGCAGTAATGGTTCTCCTCCTGTGAAATTTACTTTGTATGTGAATGGTTGAAGTTGTTTTAAAATGAGATCTTTAATTTCATCTAGTTGATAGTCAATACCACTGTCTAGTGGTAATGCGTATTTTGTGTCACACCATCTACATTTTAAATGACATCCCGAAAATCTGATAAACAGAGTCTTCGTTCCGACAAATACCCCTTCCCCTTCAATGCTGGTAAATATCTCACTAACCCTAACTCTCATCTTATTTTCAGTTCTTTGCATAAATTGTTTTATCCTCTATACCTGCCTTAGTAAATGCCATCTTCCTATTTATACACGATTCGCATACTCCGCATTGCAATATTTTTTTATGTATTTTTTTCCCATTAGAATAACAACTCCATGATTCAAAAATGATATCTCCGAGGATCTCATGACCTATTTTTAACAGTTCATATTTGCTCATTCCTTCTAAAGACGGTGACCATACAGACACCTTTCTATTAATTCCACTTCTGATTTTATCCTCCTCTCCAATATTCAAGGATTCTGATATTGATTTGATAAATTTCGGCCGGCAATCCGGATAATTATAGTCATCAGCGTGTGCACCAAATACAATTAAATCGGCATTTACACTGAATGCCCATGCTGCAGCAATTGATATGAATATTGCATTTCTAATAGGTACTACTATACTAACATCGAATTTGGAAGGAATTGACAATTTATTGCTGGTAAGAACATTTGAGTTACCATACAAATCCTTCATAAAATCAATATCTACTATACGGTATTCTTCCGAACTCAAGGCTTTGGCGAGCTTTTTCGATTGTACTAACTCGCGTTTTGCTCTTTGACCATAGGAAAATGTGATAATCTTTATTGCATATTTCTTGTAACTTTTAATGTAAGCTGCAGCGCAAAGCGAATCCAGTCCACCACTCATAATACATATTGCAATCTTTTCATCTTTCAATTAATGCATAGATACCTCCGACACCATACGATATTGCCACGAATATTCTAGAAAGTGCTAGTATGTGATGATGAACTAGGTTGGAATGAGTAAACATGTCAACTGAAAACAATACTGGAATCATAAGTACTGCAATTATACCAACAACAAATTGTTCCTTATTATAGTATTTATTATATGACTTAATTAATAGATAAGTGGAGATGTTACCAAAACCAATACCTAAGAGTATTAGATATTGCGAAAATGTATGAAATGCAGGTATCATCAAAAAAGGGCCTGCCCAACTTAAACCATTAATAGTCTTAGCCCACAGAGGCCATTTTATACTGTTTTTCATTCTGTTCCTTATAGTATGAAACACGTTCTTCATTTTCATAAAAGTAATTCCTAAAATCAAAGCAAATATCAAAAGCCATGAAAGTATTTGATAATATATCGGAATTTTATACGTTGACAAGATTTCGCTAATAACAGTTCCAGTCAGAACTGCTATCGCAATACCTAGGAAAAGAAAACCGGAAACTCTAGATTCAATTCCTACATTTTTATGCAATGTTTCTATAAACTCTGTCTCTTTAATTTAAAGCATCTAGAAAATCCTAAATCCCTCATATAGTAGTGAATGGTCGTATACGCATAGCTGCAACATATAGAATAGAAGGAGGCTAATTCATATCAAGCATTTATTGTTTTGAGCCACATTTAGGACAGAATTTTGATCCAATTTTTAGAGGATGGTTACAATTATGACAGTTGTTACCGGATGCAACCTGCGTGAGATCCTTGAACATATCAGTTACGGCTCCACTTGGCTTGAAAGAGTCATCAGTATCTGGAAGAAAATCGTCCTTGTTTGATTGATTATTTACATCATTAATGTACGTCATCAATCGAGGTACAGTCTTGTTCTTCCCAGGAACATTTACTTGATCACCCAACCAAAGTGCAAATTTTTTTAGCGTCATTTCAGGAGTTGAGAAAGTTAGAGAATGTGTAGACATATATTCTTCAGTTGCAGCTCTCCCGTTGAAAATCTCCATGATAAATTACAAGAATATCGAGTTTTTAATTATTGCGAATTGCCGCACTTGGGACAGAACTTGGCAGCTAAGGGAATGGAAGATTTGCACTGGATACAATTCTTTTTTGAATTTTGGCTTTTATCTTCAGGCTTAATTATTATATCAACAGGTCTGAGTCTGGGTTCGCTTAGTTGTTCAGGTTCGGGTAAATCATATTGATCTGCATCGGTTGGTTTGCTGCCAATGCTTCCACCACTGTCAACAAACGCGTTCACTCCGAATCCAGAACCAGAGGAAGGCTGTGCAATTCCACCAGTGGAATTTTTCATTGACGAACCCTTATCTGTTGCAGATTTCATTTCTAATATCACTCTGATGGCTAAAAAATTTAGTGCAGACAGGGAAATCATGAATTTTGCAATTTTGCCAAGAAATTCTTTATCACCAATTTTTCCTTTTTTATAAAGTTGAATATCATCAATAAACGATTCATAATGTTCTTGAGTCTCGTTTACTAATTGTTTTAACTTTTCGCTCAGACCTCCAAGCGTATCGACGCCAAATGACATAATTAGTAAATTAGTATTGCAGTTTTATAAAAGTTTGAATACACAAAGAGGGAATTAAAAATACTTTATTTAGAAACACGTGAAGTTAGTTGTTCTGACTAATTTTTTGATTAATTCAAATAGCCCCTAAATAATATACTTTGTTTAACCAGAATTCAAGTTATGGAGGGGTGGTCTAGACTGGTTATGATACCTGCCTTACACGCAGGTGGTCATGGGTTCAAATCCCATCCCCTCCATACTGATACTTTTTGAATTATTTTGGTAATTTGATTTGGTAATATCAAAGTCTTGGCAAACTCGTATTCATGAATTGAAATACAATAAATTAAATTAAATACCACGACAAGACATCAACACCTTATCGAATGACACTAATTTCTGGTAAACTGATGTATATCGGTGTCATATCTGTTATTATAATTGCCGTCGCATCCTATGGATTATTTTTTTTCTTTCAGAGAATCAATGAAACGAGTATAAGAGAGAGTATATTCGAACAGGAATTAGATCGTCAGATAAAGTCAACTAGCTCAATTTCTCAACATATTGGCTCCGACCTGCGGTTGGTAACTGCCATGATTCAGCAGTTGGCCGATTCCACATATTTGCAAAATGAAATGTTATCGGGAGATAATGTTACGAAAATACTTGAAGAAAAATTTGAACAGCTTAATTCTGTCACGAAAGTTGATAGCCTTTTAATTACGGATGAAGAAGGGGTCATAACTAATCAGAAGGTATCAAAGGGTTTGAAAACGTTTGTGAATATTGATATTTCATCTAATGAATATATGAATCAAACCAGAGAAAGTCTTCAGCCTGTATATTCTAATGGTTTTACAGGAATAGATGGGATATATAGAATAGTAATAACCTACCCGATAATTAGTATACATGATGGTCATTACATTGGAACAGTAGTAGCTAGTTTGCCTTCAATCCAGTTTTTTAAAAACTATGGAAACGTTAATGATATAAACTCACAATTTTTAGTGGCGTTTGACACGAAGGGAAGCCTTTTGGCAGTTGGAGCAAGTAATGACCTTGTTGGAAAGAATTTTTTTGGAAATGAAACCCAGCAGTTTATCAATTACAATGAGGTTCTGAACAATCTGACCCATCATTTGTTGGCAGGAAATACTGGATATGCAATGTATGATTATGGAAGGGGGGAGAGATTAAATACTCAAGCCCCAATTCTAGTGAAGTCAAAACCAGTATATTTCCTTCAGATAGTAACACCAACAGATCGAATATATTTAAAGATAAATTCAGTTCTTTTTTCCGAAGGAGTAAAAATGTTCACCTTGCTCACAGGAACTACAGCTGCAATAATTGTTCTTGTCTTCCTTTTAAGAAAATGGTACAGTATATTGCAAGATGAGGTCAAAAAACGAACTAGAGATTTAAACGAATCCAATTACAATCTGATGGCAGCGAATAAATCCCTTAAAAGTAAGGATGAGGCGCAAAATCAATTCATCAATATAGCAGCTCATGAGCTTCGAACTCCAATACAACCTATTCTTAATGCTATTTATCTTCTTCAATCTCCAAATTTGAGCCAACAAAAGCGAAATCAGTATATGGACATCATAAAGAGAAATACTGAAAAATTGGGAAGACTTGCCGAAGACATATTAGACGTTACTAAAATTGAGAGCCATTCTTTAAAATTAATGGATGAAAGAATTGATTTGTACGATTTAATAGTAAATAGTATTGAAGATTTTAAACGAAATATTCAGTTTATCTACAAGGATCTCATAGTAAGTTATGAAGGTGTAAACAAACCAATCTATGTGAAAGGTGACAGGCTGAGATTAAATCAGGTCATGCAAAATCTACTTGATAACGCTGGCAAATTTACCAAAAAAGGATCGATTACAGTTACAACCCAAGACGAATCAGATATGGTTAAGGTTCTCGTAAAGGATACTGGAATTGGAATACATCCTGAAATATTTCCTAAATTATTTACCAAATTTGTAACAAAATCCGATAGAGGAACTGGACTGGGTTTATTTATTGCAAAAAGCATCGTTAAAGCACATGGTGGGAGCATATGGGCTGAAGCCGGTTCTCAGCTGGGCGCAACTTTTATCTTTACTCTACCCCTCTTAGATCAAGATAGTGATGAGCATAATGACAGGGATTCAACATAGAAATTCAATCCAAAAATTGTCCAGTCGAGAAATATTTGTGTCTGTCATCTTAGCTGCCGTTTTGGTTACGTGGATTGCAATAATAATGTGCTCTTCTGTCTCTTTTCAAAATGCATATGCGCAGGCACAAAACAAATCATTTCAAACACCTAATTCTGCAAATCAATCATTAAAGATAGCTTATCTAACCGATGGTCTTTTCAGCGATGCTGGCTGGGGGGCGTTTGCCTATAATGCGGGTCAAGAAATAATTTCCAAGTATGGATATGAAGTAAGTTTCCTAGATAACGTATCAATTCCCAATATAGAAACGACTCTCAAGGACTATGCAGATAGAGATTATGATATTATCATAGCACAGGGATATGAGTGGGGAAATCCTGTTATTAAAGTGGCACAAAAATATCCTGATATAAAATTTATTGTATTTACTGGGCAAGTAAAATCTGAAAATGTAGCTTCAATATTCCCAAGACAGCAGGAAGCAGCTTATCTTCTTGGTGCACTTGCAAGCATGCTCTCAAAGAACCATACGATTGGTTTTATTGGAGGAGATGAGAAATATCCCAATCTAAAGAACATTTACGAAGGTTACAAACAGGGAGCTTTGCATGTCAATTCTACAACCAGAGTATTTGAAACTTACTTGGGCGACTGGGATAACGAGTCTAAGGGCAGGTCAGCAGCACTCTCTCAGATTAAAGAAGGTGCAGACTTTCTATTGCATGTAGCTGATACGTCTGGGCAAGGTGTAATTCAAGCAGCTAAGGAGAAAGGTATCTATGCCTTTGGAGCTGTATCAGATCAGAATAAATTAGCTCCAGATACCGTAGTGACGTCTTTTGTCCTAGATCCGGCAAAGGCATACGATTCTATTTTTAAGATGATATATGGAAACAACTTTACGGGAATGATCTTTACTCCCGGACTAGAATTGACAAAGAATTCAACTACTGAGGATGGAATTGTATACATTGCGCCATTTCATGGATTTCAGAACAAGATCCCTGCAGATATTCAAGCTAAGTTCTCTCAATTGGCTCAAGATGTAAGGAATAAAAAAATTACTATTCCATAATGATATCTAAATTGGAAACCTGTTTTATTATTACAAATTACAAATAATCTCTGGTGGTAAAAATTAGCAAGTTAAAAGATCGTTATACATCAGCGTACATGGTAAATTCATGTGGGTGAGGCCGAACAGCAAGTTCCATGTGTTGCTTTGCAGCATCGTCAACTATACGTTCAATGACATGTTTACCAAATATTGGTTTCAAGAAGTCAGAGTCAGATTTTAATTGCTCAATAGATTCTCTTAAACTTGCCGGTAACTGTTTAATTTTATGTTTTTCTCTTTCAGCGTCTGTCATCTTGAATATATCGGCGTCTACATGATCCTCTATTGCGGAATCATTTGTTTCAGTTCTCTTCTTTATACCATTGAGCCCAGCAGCAACAATTGCAGAAAAAGCTAAATATGGATTACATGATGGATCAGGGGCTCTAAATTCTATTCTTTTCAAATGTGCAAATTTTTCTCCCTTATAATGGGCTGGAATTCTAATTATTGCAGATCTATTACCAGTACTCCAAGCAATATAAACAGGAGCTTCGTATCCGGGTATTAGTCTTCTATAAGAATTTGTAGTGGGTGCAACGATGGCTGCCAGAGCCTTTGCGTGATCCAGTATTCCACCAATAAAATACCTCGCTGTTTGAGATAGCTCGGCGTATTTGTCATTTGGGTCATAAAATAGATTTTTTCCTTTATTCCAAAGACTTACATTGACATGCATTCCAGAACCGTTATCCAACGCGATTGGCTTTGGCATCATTGTAGCTATCATACTATGTTTCTGTGCGATGTTTTTGACAATGTACTTGTAACTTTGAACTGAATCTGCGGTATTAACCAGAGTGTCGTAACGGATATCAATTTCGCATTGTCCTGCAGTTGCTACCTCATGATGATGCGCATCACAAATTATGCCGAAATTCGAACTCAAAACATCTACACATTCATTACGATAGTCCATTAGGGTATCTCCAGGTGGGCTTGGCAGATATCCTTCCCTCAAACGAAGAGTGTAGCCAACATTTTCAGTTGACCAGGGTGCTTCACGAGAAGTTATTTCATAGCTCTGACTGTGAAATGAAGTTAATGTATTTACTTGAAGTTTATCGAAAACAAAGAATTCAACCTCAGGTCCCCAGTATGAAATATCATAACCGTTCTCTTTGACGTATTTTTCAGCATTCTTTGCAATTCCACGTGGATCGGCAAGATAGGGGTCTCTTTTCTCACCACCGGATATAATATCGCATATGAGTCTGGCTGTTGGATATTTTTGTATCCAAGGGATGAATGCGTATGTGGACGGATCAGGTCTTATTATCAAATCAGATTCGTGAATTTCTGTAAAGCCCTTTATTGATGAACCATCAAGTTTGGGAAGCCCGTCCTTAAAATCCTCCTCTCTCAGCATATTAGAGGCCATTGTGGTATGGTGAAATCTCCCAAATAATCCGGTGAACTGTAAATCAACATATTTTATTTCATCCTCTTTGATTTTAAGAAGAACATCGTCAGTAGTGTACGTTAAGGATTCAATTTTTCCATTAACTATTTTATAAGGCAATCAGATCCGATTATATTATTCTCATAATTAAGTTTTAAATTGAGATAATATGATATCGTTTGACGTGTAAACTTTGGAAACTTTTTTTTACATTCTTAAAAAAAATTACTTCATTAAAATTTTAATAAACTGGTATTTAAATACAAATTACCAAAAGGGTAGAAATTATTGCCAAATATAGATGATAATAGCAACAGCAAGAATAATTCCGAAAATATGATAGGCTTGGAGTTTATACTAGAACTTTTAAAAAAAGAAACGCAAATTCCCAAGATCCAAGCTATATCACCTGACATTTATAGAAAAATTGCGCAGATAATCAGGAACCTTTCGATCCAAAAATATGAAGATTTGGAATTGGACATACATCATGAACTCATTAAATTACTAACACTATCTACAAAATCATTGTTTGAATTAAGAATCCGAAAGCTCTTAGAAAATTCTAATGGTCAACATCTGTCATCTCCTTCATTATTGTCTAGCGATGACTATTCAAAATTAACTGATGAAGAGAAGTTTATTTTTGAAGAAGAAAGAAAAATTTCACAAAGAAAAGAACTTATCATACAGTCTTTAGTCGACGGAAATGTGAACAATTTAGATACAATATCAAGAATCATAAGGTCCAAAATGATCATAATCAGATTTTTAGAATCTACGGATCAGTTCATGGGGGTTGATATGGCAAAATATGGTCCATTCATTAAAGAGGATATTGCGATATTACCCTTTGAAAATGCAAGATCTTTAATCGAAAGAAAAATTGCCATTGAAATAAATGATTCAAGATTTCACGTTAAGGAAACATAGATATTTGTTCTTGTTATTTTCATGAATAGTAAGTCTTCTTGCCTCACAATGGAATCGATATTGACACGTATATCCTACTCACGATTTATCCTATAATTTCATTTTTTGCAATAGGTTTTGTAGGAAGGAAATTTAATCTAAATGAAGCACTAAAGTATTTTTTCCAGGGTGTAAGTTGTCTTTTATTTGCGTTATTTTACATTGTCATGATCCCAAGAGGAGGAGCTCAGGGTCTTGCGATAGTTTTGATATTATTTGGGATCTTGTTATTAATTATGGCAAGAAAACACAAGGTGTCCCCAAAAGATCAAACCCTATAATGTGGGGATTCTGGTTCCAAATTTGTCTAGTCTAAATTTAAGAATTTTTATTGTATAAATGAGAATACTTTCTTCTTCTGTACTCAATTAGTCCCATTAACTGATATCCGTACTCTAAATTGTGTTTCACATGATTTATCCCATGCGAACCATGCGGAATGAATTTACCGTCTAATACACTCTCCACATACGTCTTTACTTTTCTAATCGAAATTGTTGCGTGTTGCAGCTGTCTTTCATTTAATTTTCTTCCCAATTCTTTTTCAATTTGATGACTAAACTCTTCCGTTCCGATAAGTTTTGAATATTTTTGTAATTTACTATAATTTACGCATAAATCAGTTATTTTCTTGTAATCTTGTTCTGGTATCTTTGTAAGCAATTCATTCAGTTCATTTTTTTTCCTACCCGTAATAACACTAAGGCTATTGACAAGGTCTTTCTTGCTTAGGGTATTTTCCTTTTGCATATTAGGCGAAGTCTGCAGGGAGTCAGTATCATTTGGTTTTTTCTCATCGATAATAATGCTTTTTTGCAAGTCAGCAACCATAGGTACTGATGGTCCAGACACATCTAATTTATTATTCATGGCGTCGTGCTTGTTTTTCAGATAATATCTTTCCAATCCATAGAGATTTAGCTTTTCTCCCCTAATATCATGGCCTCTTCTAATTATTGAAATAACATTCAAAATAATTTTTGGATAATAGTTTCTATGGTCGTCATCGAGAGTATCATAATTCTCCATTATATCCTTGTATATACTAAAGATAGCATCACTGACTACCTTATTCATTAACTGGTTTTCAGAATTCACTTTTTCGTATTTTCTACTATCCAAACCTCTTGCTCCAATCGTTAGAAAGTCACAGAGTTCGGCTTTTGAAAAAATATAATTATTTTCATCGCATGTCACAACTATTGCTTTCATAATATTTATCCAAAATTCGTCGCTGTTAGAAGTAGCCAGATTTTTCATTAATGAGGAAGTATCCTGTTTTATTTTATTATCGGTTATTCGCAATTCATCTAATGTTTGAGAAAGTATTCTTTCTGGATTAAGGGTGATATTTTTGTTTGTCAATAATTGTTCACTCTTATTATGCTATAATACTAATTATAGTATTGCTATTTAAAGTAAATTTCTAAAAATTAGTTAAAATTGTGATGACTCTATTACTATTTAATTTGAATCTAAGGAGTTTACTTACGACCGGCCGTATTATATTATTTTTAGTATTTTTCCATTATTTTTTCGAATTGTTGTAGAGAGCTGACTTGAAACTTTTTCAAGCAGGCGGGCTACTTGTTCTTTTTTGGTCCCCTTTGAAACAATTTGAATTCTTATCGTCGGGATATTATTATTGACGTAACCCTGTGGATGGGTTTTTAGATAAAGTTTGTCGTTTGGTGCAGATGCAACTATTTTTGTCAACCTTGACGAAATCATAGCCTCACTAATACCTTGAACAAAGTAATTAATCTCGGATATTGTAAAATTGCCTATTTCCTCCTTAATTTGGGGTAAAATGCTTCTTAAGACTATTGCCTTCATTTCATTTGGAACGCCTGGTAAGCATATTATCCGTGTTTTGTTAACAGAAAGTAGTACGGCAGGAGCATTTCCCACAGGATTCTGAATTGGAGTCGATCCGACTGGAATTTTCGCCATCTTCAATCTTGCTTCATTTAATTTCACCTTTTGGTGCCTGTCATTATAACTTTTTTTTACCATCTCCAGTGCGATATTGTCCAAAACTAAATTTTTTTTCAGTGCTTTACCAATTCCTTGTAATGTTTTATCGTCATACGTTGGACCCAATCCTCCACAAACAATCATCCAACTAGGTTTTCTTTTAAGAGAATCTGTTAATGCCAACTTGATTTCATCTAGGTCATCTCTGATTACTGTGACCTTTCTTACGAATCCACCAATTCTAGTAATTTTTTTTGATAACCAATGAGCATTCGTGTTTAAGGTAATTCCAGAAAGTAACTCATTGCCAATACATAAAATTTCAATAATGTGCATTAAATTATCTTGATGTGGAATTCAATGTCCTGTATTCTGAGAGTTACTGATGTAAACCGCATATTTGAAATGCAAACGTAATATATCCAACTATTTTTGCAGATTGTCTAAAAGGGTAGAAATTGTTAGTATCTTTTGGCATTAATTCATACTTTAATGAAGCAGCTTCTGCCTTTGCTATAGATACCCGTACTAAGTAATTCTCAAGTATGGAATCCCAAGGCAATTGAACGCCAGTGTCTTTACTTATGGCAACTATGGAGATTATTCTATTTGTGTTGTTTTTGTCTAGAATCACAGAATATTCATAATCATCTTTTTCTTCCAGTGGATCACGTGTAGTAAATGGATCAATTTGAACATATTTCTTAATCTGTTCTCTCATAGAGACTGACAATTTATTCATTATTACCAGATCTGTTAAAGTTAGTGTTTTTAATTGACTTGGAGTTGGGGCTTTTGTTTCAGTGGATGCCAGCATAGGATGAAATTGATAAATTGATGATTATATAATTTATGATGTTTATAAATAGCCAAGGGGCTCAATATTTATAGAATTATAAAGATTATCAATACTAAATCCATTGCCGGGGTACCCAAGCTAGGTAAGATATATGATTCCCTAAAAGGGGTCAGCCTCGAGATCAAAATTACCAATACCGATGCGCAAGCTGATGTTCGCAAGAACTCGTGGGTTCGAGTCCCACTCCCGGCGCTCTAACAGCAATAGCAAGTGAGAATTCTAAAATTTATTAAATTTATCTTGATTTATTGCTGCAGTATTTCTGTTCCTAGCCACATTGTGCAATTAGTTCATTTTCATGCGTGAAACATACATGTTCAAGTTTTGTGTAGTCCTGGAAAGAATATTTGCAACCACACTGATATTCTAGTATTTTCTTATTTACCTTGTATCCGTTTGAAGAAACTAGATTGGACATAGTATATTAGCAATAAACACATATATCAACTTTAATTGGATGTTGGAATCTACTGCGCCTTCTTGATTCTCTAAGTTTGTAATCGTCCAAAATTTCTCATATGATTAGGTTAAAATAGATCACGAAAGATCAAAAAAAGGGAGTGTAAAATAGATTTATTTTCATTTTTAATTTTTAAATTATCTAGAAAAGAAAGTCTCGTGTTATTTATGATGGTGTTTCTCTCCATTGGATTCAGCACCTTCACAATCTTTGTAAATTATGCATTCGGAACGGCTCAAGCAAATAATTCGGAATTTAATTTTGTAGCTGCAGGAGACTTTGGTTGTGGTAAGAATGCGAATAGAACAATAACCAATATGTTACTCAGGCAACCAGAAGTGGTCATAGCGCTAGGAGACCTATCGTATCAGAAAACCGCAGATTGTTGGTTTCATGTTGTTTCTCCATTAGATACCGACGGAAGATTAAAAATTGCGATTGGAGATAATGAGATGTTTCCTGCTAAATTTACCGAATATATGAAACATTTCAATATGGATAGTCCATTTTATTCATTTAATTATGGAAATGTTCATTTCCTTTCAATGGCAACAGCCAAAAATAGGGTTATACCATACAATGAAACTTCGGAACAATATAAGTTTGTTAAGGATGATCTCAAGAAAGCGCATGATAATAAGAGTATTAATTGGATAATAGTATATTCATTTAGATCATTCTATTCATCTAATACGACGCATCCGGGGCTTGATGAATTGCAGGATCTTTATCACCCTCTGTTTGATAAATATGGTGTTGACGTTGTTCTACAGGCCCATAATCATAATTATCAAAGGACATACCCTTTGAACTACAATGAGAGTAGAAGTTTTACTCCCATAATAACAGATAGAATCACCGAGAAATACGAGAATGATCCCAAAGGACCCATATTTGTCACTTTAGGAACTGGCGGAGAAGATTTGTATGAAATTACAGGCCAGGCTCCTTATGTTATTACTCAATTTCTGAGACATGGGGTCTTGAATATAGATATAGTGGAAAATGGAAAAAGGTTGAATGCCGTCTTTTACGAGAACAGAGATAATTCGGACAAGGACCATTTCTCTATTATAAAATAGGTATGAAGTCTGGATAATAGGTAGTAAGTCCGTTGCGACTAATGATATATTGAAATGTTCACCGATAAAAAATTAGTCGAAAATACTATTTGTCATTCGTTAATTACATCTTCCAGTAAATATTTTGGTATTTTAGCCAGTTGTTCTACCTTCCAATGACAGCTCCAGCAAAACCCACAAACAACACAGGTAAATTGTGTCCTTATTTTACATGACTTGCATTCTTTATACTCCAACTCTATACTGTTTCTCAAATACTCATGCTTATGGTACTTGTTTTTTTTCCCGATTAGTCGGGATCTCATTTCTATCTATCTAAATTAAGCCCATTCTGAAATATAACTCTTTTAATCAGTAAATCATAATACCAAATTACATACCGTTCTTTGTAGTAAAATAGAACAAAAATGTATTTTGATACAATGATATCATAAAATAGTAATATAATGTCGCTTAGAATTTTTTGATTGCATTGATATTCACTATCAACATATTAATGAATGTGGGGTAAATTGATCTATATTGATCTATATTCCTATTTGTATTTTGAAATCAAAATTATGAAATAAACATAAATAACTTGGGTTACTTTTAAATATCCATATTAGACTGGTAGTTGTTTACTTCCACCCTCTTCGATCGCCTTCTAATAACCCAGAATCACCATGAATTCTATCTATGTGTTTGGATAACTCTTCGTTATTGTTAAATTTCGATGCGCAATAAGGACATGACACTTGAGGACTGTTTGACATGGTGGTATATTTGGATCTGTTCAAATTAATTCTTTCTTTTGATTAATTATCTGGAAAACTGGCAAAAAGCAAAGGTTGAACTCAATATGAGAAAATATCTAGTGTTTTTCATAAGAAGAGATCAAATCATCATCTGTTTCTATTATCCATTCTACTAACGTATCATCTAACTTATGGTACCTTAAATGATCTCTACGTTTTTCTTTAATTATTTCTTGCTTACAAATTCCGCATTTCATGAAAAGATTTGGGAGTGGTAATGTCAAGGTACAATTTTAAGATATATATCACTAGTGATATTTGAGAATGCTTGCCCGGTTGTTTTCGAATGTAGGTGAATCCTAATATCAACTAGAATGTAGATTAGAGTACTACAACATTACTGGGAGAGTCAAAAAATAAAAAAAATAGATTAAAAGGAAAAAATGAGTGTTTTTATATTCTCGATTCTTTTATTGAAGTTTGTAGAAGTTCGCCGATTTCATTGTGCATTTTCAAGAAGTTTAATCCTTTCTCTGTTGTTTTGTATGTTTGTGAGCCTTCTAAATATTCTAGTAAATTATTTTCAATCAGTACAGAGAGATATTCCCTCAATTGAGCATAGCTAAGAAAAGCTTTGTACATTATTCTGGTCTTTGTTGCCCCACCATTTGCTGCTTCTAGGATCATTGCTACTATTTCTGTTCTGCTTCTGTATTTCATATCAAGATACACTAAACTTATTTATTTTAATGTATTGGCACAATAATCTAGAACATAAATACATTGACTGAATTATCCTAATTTGTTATGCTGTAGGAGTCTGCTTATGAATCTGAAAAATTTTCGATAAATATTGAGAATAAAAAAGTTTTGGGAGTCGTTAAGTCATACTGCGGTCATTATGCCGTATCTCTTGTAAGCACTTCGTTGAGCCAATTACTCTCTGCCTCATCATTCTGCACATCTTCTGATGGGGCTGATTCTCGATTTTCATTTTCATTGTTATTAATATCCTCAGAGATAGACTCTGCCTCACTAACTTCGTCAATAATCTCCTGACTTTCAATTTTTGTCTCTTCTAATTCAATAGTGGGAGCTTCTACGTATGGTTGAGTAATTCTTGAGAGAAAGCTAGTTATTTCATCTTTTTCTAGCCTAATTCTATCTAGTAATTCGATTGAATTTGTATTGATTTGTTGATAAGTGTCTTCAGCAATATCATTACTTCTGTACTGCAACTTTGCGTCGAAAATTATGGTTTTGATAGTTGTACTCTGTGAATCCAACTCTTGTAGTCTTGAATTCAAAGCATTTATGACGTCTTGTTCATTGTTTTCCAAATCAACGAGTCTCTTTTCATATATTAAATGCAAAACTTCAGCATCGTCTTTCATTAGATCGTTTTCTTCAACCAAGTTTTCAAGCGCCTTGACTCTCTTGATTGTAAGATTCTTCTGTCTAAGCAGTTTTTGTGCTTCCATACGCCACTTGGGTATAAAAATCACGTAGTCCCCTTGGACGAGCAATTGTTCGTATAATAGCTGTTTTAGTCCGATTGAACCACAGTCCACGCCGACTGACTCGATAGAACCATCGATATCAGTAACTAAACCAATTACTTTTCCCACGTATGCACCGTACATGTCCTTTACTTGCTTTCCTACAAATTCGAGCTTTATATCGCTCATGAGAATGTGTCGATATATGGATATAATGATGGCATTGTTAAAAATAATCAATAATTTAGTAGATGTTTTAAAACTTGATGAACCGATACTTGAAAATTACTGGACTGAATAAATATGTATAAGGACAATTTTGTATTAGTATTATGATTTTCAACTCCGTTTATGATTTTTCAGATCAAGAAAAGTCAATACTTGATCAACATTTTTCAAATACAGATAAGCACGTATTTGCTATTACAACTCCTCGACAAGTTGATAGAGGCGCGCTTATGTCGAGATATTCTAGATCAGATAAAACTATGAGAAAGATTTTTTTGGATGAGTTTATTACTAATCCGAGTAGAGGAAAGGAGTTCTATAGCAAAATCCTATCAGAATATGGCGATGATTCTGTTGCTGAATTAGGAGAAGCACAAATCGCAATAGAGTGGGTGTCCAACATTGCAGCTAAAAAGATTGAGGATCAAAGGATTGGGTTATCCTATTTAGAAAAATCATCTCGGTACATACCATTTGATCAGAAAGTTGGTAGCATGTATAAATATTATAGGGATGAAAAGATACTTGGATCAAAATACGCAGATCAATATATAGAATCCTGTGATTATGCGTTCAATGTTTATAGTAAAAGTATCAATGTAATGCAGAAATTTATTTCGGAAATAGAACCCATTGATGATTTCGTATATTTTGATTCAATTTTAAAGATAGAAAGTCCTTTTTTGAAACTAACGGATGAACAGGATATAGAATCCGCCAAGAAGGTATACAATAGTACTGTTAGATCTAAGACTCTAGATATTCTACGTAATTTGTTGCCCGCAGCGACTCTTACCAATTTAGGTATAACAGGAAATGGTAGGGCATTTGAATATCTCCTAACAAAATTGTATTGTTCTGAATTAAATGAGCTCAAGGAATTGGCCGGTTTAGTTAATTCTGAGCTTGATTGCGTTATACCATCTTTTATTAAACGCGTAAATGAAAAACATGGGAAATCTCTTCAATTATTTATGATAAATACAAATAAAGAGATTTCAAAATTGACAGATAAATATCTGTGCGATATTCAACCTGACTTTTCTCCTGCGGATGTGAGATTGATTGATTATATAGATAGTAAAGATGCAGAAGTAAAAGTAGCTTCTGCAATATTATATGAAAATGCACATGGACAGTCACTTCATGAGATAATCAAGTTGGTTAGATCCTTTCCACAAGAGAGAATAAATGAAATAATCTCGGCTTATACAAAATTTCGTGAAAATAGGAGACATAGACCGGGCAGAGCATTTGAGATGGTCGAATATTTATTTGAAATGTTTACCAACTTTGGGATGTTCCGTGACTTACATCGTCATAGAATTCTCACTATCGAAAGACAATTACTTTCAACTAAACATGGATATGACATCCCCGAAGAAATTATTGATTCGGGTCTCGAGAAGGATTTCAAAGACTGCATGTCCCTTTCTAAGAATACTTATGAAAATATTGCAAAGACATTACCTGTTGAAGCTCAGTATGCGGTTAATTTTGCTTATAAATATCCATATTTCATGAAAATTAATTTAAGAGAACTTTACCATATGATCGAATTACGTACTATTGCACAAGGGCATCCTGACTACCGCTACATTTGTCAACAAATATATAAAAAAATCAATGATATTCATCCACTACTTACCAAAGGGATGAAATTTGTAGATTTGAATCAATATGAACTTGGTAGATTTGATACTGAGAAAAGAAAAGAAAAGAAAAGAAGAGAATTGTTATCTCCTAAGAATTAATAAAACACCACTAACAACAAAAAGCTAGAACTAGAACCACTTTTCCAGTGACTGGTTCTTATTCTTATCTGAATCTTGAACTTTTTGTAATGCGGAATTAACACGCTCTAATGAAAAATTCCTTTCACTACACAAAAATTGTACTATCTTGTCATATTCAACGGACTCAAATTTAATGTCTTCAGTACTAACATTTGCAACTCTTGGTTGCAAGAATAGTTCCCTAATCTCTTCGTATGGAATATTAGATAATGGTTCTTGAAGTTGGTCTATGTTTTCCAATTTTGAATATTTTTGAATTAATTTCAATGCAGTCTTCGGACCTATGCCTGATATGCCGCCAAAGTTATAATCCGTTCCTATTAAAATTCCTACATCAACCATTTGTTCAATTTTTAATTTAGTTTGCTTGAGTATATCTTCAAGATAATACATTTCTAAAGGAACATCAATGTAGGCGTTCCTATTGGGAACTTTTCTTTTACCACTTATTGTTACATTTCTTACCAATCGTTTTGCACCGAATAATATGGAATCATAATCCTGACTTGCGCAAATATGGACTAGATCAGAGTTGGTTAGATTTGACGCTGTTGCTTCTCCTTCTGACGGAGCTTGTATTGTGGGTATTCCTAAAAAAGAGAGCAACCTCTTTGATTCGTCTATCATTTTGTCGGTCAGGACTGATGTTGCTTGACTATATTTTCTGGCTTCTTCCAGTTTCCCTTCGATGAGTGCTTTCTCATATTTTTCAGCAGCTACTTCTTTAATTTGATGTCTGCGATGGATTTCATTAACTTTTAGAGGACTAGATACTCCGTCAAAGACATAAACAAGTTTGATACCTTCTGCAAGTAAATTGATATTACGATAGAATAAGCCGCTCAAGTGACTGGTTACTTCTCCTTGAGAATTAGTAAGAAGTTCCCCGGTAGATCCTCGAATTGTAGATAGAAATTGGTGAATAGTATTGAAAGCATCAACTGCAATTATTTTATTTGCAAGATCACCTAACTTTATGTTCGTATAAGTCAGAATTGGTTTGAGATCTAAGCCCATTAATGAGATTAGATTACATGATCTTTGTTTTATTTTTTTTCTATTCTATTTTTTTCTACTTTTAAGGAATCAAATTGGACAGTATTTGGAAAAAAGTAGATAAAGCAATTATTGTAATTCTCATCATGAGTCTGCTTATGAATATAAGTACTGTCATAAGTGTACTGAATGTTGCCGTCTTATTGACGTTGTTAGTGATTTATGCCAAGATATATTTCAAAAGTAAAGCGGTATTTACCATTGGCCTCATGTTTTTTACGGTTATGTTAATGCTTCATAATTTGATAGCTATATATGGATACTTAGTTATGGCTCCCCTTTATCCTAATGATTTGTTGCCATATTTTGTAGCCATACACCTGGCAGAACTTATTGGAATTATAGCCCTGTTAAGAGTAACTCTATGAACACGAAGGTTCTACTTTAACTAAATTAGAATTCCGTTAAAATTTTGATATTAGAAATTTTTAAAAAAATGAATATTGGGGGTATGGTTTAACCTTCTTCCCAACCTTTTGCGAACAGACCACTCTTCTTTAGTGCAATAGGTTGACCTGGTGTGTAGTCCATTGGTCTCATCCAAAATATTGCTTTAGTTGGACAAACCCCGATGCATGCACCGTCTGAAATGCATCTTTCAGGATAGAATACAAAAGCTTTACCTCTCTTCCATCCCTCAACTGGTTTTACCCTCAATACATCTGGACCAAGAGAAGTACAAATTTCGACACATAGAGCACAGCCGATACAATGTTGTTCGCTAATATCTGGAAGTATTGCTACTGGCATTTAATTCACTTAACAAGAAGTAAAGTCGAAACTATTTAAACACTGTGCTATTTTATAACACCGATATAAAATTCTAGTTTCTCATTTCGCTCAGTAGGCAACTATAAATTCAAAAGATAGAAACTATATTTCAAGCGGTTTAATGTGGTTCGTAAAATCACAGTACTTGTGCCTCTTATATTTGCTAGTATAACATTGGGAATTTTGGGTTTAACATTTATTCCAGAGGGAGTAAAAAATAGGAATTTAGATTTTACAAGAGGGACAATAGTCATCAATAATCATTCAATAAGTACGGAGATCGCTGAAACTCCAGCTGAGCGACAGAGGTGGCTGACTTTTAGAACTGAACAGCTCCCGCTTAACTCTTCACTTCTTCTTGTATATGACAAACCGGATTTGTATTCTCTATGGCTGTTGAATATACAATTCAATTTAGATTTGATTTGGCTCGATAATTCAGGTAATATCGTTTACATGAAACAAAATGCGGTACCATGTAGTAATACGTTGGATGCCGCTAAATGTACCTACAAGAATACAATTCCTTCAAAATACATTCTCGCAGCAACATCTGGATTTATCAAATATCACAAGATTACAAACGATTCAAAGATAAAATTAATTTCGATATAGATGTGGAATTTAGTGCAAGCTAGTTATCATTATCATTTGGCCATATCCTGAAAGTCCCGATATACTTGTTTTATTTCTTCAATTGAAGCTTCATCTTCAAGTGTGCTAGTGTCACCAATCATTTCAGAATTTGTACTGATGGATTTAAGCAACCTTCTCATTATTTTTCCGCTTCTAGTCTTTGGTAGTTTATTTGTGAAATGAATTTCATTTGGAGTAGCTATTGGTCCGACAGTCTTTCGAATGTGATTAACGAGATCTGCTTTTAATTCTGGAGACTCTTTGTATCCAGTTTTAAGAACCAGAAATGCGACTATTGCTTCTCCTTTTTGCTCATCGGGTTTACTGATTACAGCTGCCTCGGCTACTGCTTTGAACGAAACAAAAGCGCTTTCCAATTCCATAGTTCCTAATCGGTGTCCGGCAATTTTGAGTACATCATCTGATCTTCCCAATAACCAGATGTAGTTATCTTGATCTACAAGTGCAAAATCACCAGAATAATAAAATCCTTGAAATTTGTTCCAGTATGTATTAACATATTTATCATCATTGTTCCATAGAGTCATTAACATCCCCGGCCAGGGTTTTTTGATTACCAAATATCCCTTACTATTGGGTTCCACATCGATACCGCTTTCATCTACCAATCCAATATCTATTCCAGGTACTGGAAAAGTTGCTGAACCCGGTTTCATAGGAATTGTATCAATACCCAGACATTGGCTTATCATAGTTCCACCTGTTTCTGTTTGCCACCATGTATCAACTATTGGGCATTTTTCTTTTCCAATAGTTTTGAAGTACCATAACCAGACTTCAGGATTTATTGCCTCACCCACAGTCCCTAAAAGCCGTAATGAGGACAAGTCAAAACTATTAGGGATTGACAAGTCATATTTCATGTATATACGCAATGCTGTTGGAGTAGTGTATAGAATTGTTGCCCTATGTTTTTCGACCAATGCCCAGTATCTATCAGGTGTGGGAAAGTCAGGAGTTCCCTCATAAATAATGCTGGTGACTCCATGCAATAGAGGACCATATACCATGTAGCTATGTCCTGTGACCCATCCGATATCTGCTGTGCATAAGAAAATGTCTTCGTTTTTATAATCAAATACCCATTTTGCTGTTGCATAAATATGGGTAAGATATCCTCCGGTGCTATGCAGTACTCCCTTTGGTTTTCCAGTGGTGCCGGAAGTATACAATATGTAGAGTGGGTGGGTACTTTCAACAAGTTCAGGTTGACAGTAGAATTTTTCTTTTCTTACAAGTTCGTGCCAAAGATGATCTTTGTCCTTTAAGTTGATTTCATTCGTTCCTCTTTTAAGAACAACTACGTATTCTATTGAGGGTGTTGATTCAATTGCGATATCGACAATTTTTTTTAGTTCAAGTACTTTCCCGCGTCTTATTCCTTCATCAGCAGTAATAATGACTTTAGATTTTGAATCATTTATGCGATCTGTTAATGCTTGGGAGCTAAATCCGGAAAAAACAACAATATGGATGGCTCCAATTCTGCTACATGCTAGCATTGCAACCGGCAATTCAGGAACCATTGGGAGATATATCGTAACTCGATCTCCCTTTTTGACGCCCAAATTGCGCAAAGCATTTGCGAATTTGTTTACTTCGATGTAGAGTTGATTGTAAGTAATAGTACGAACGTCCCCAGCTTCGCTTTCCCATATTATTGCTGCTTTATTTTTATTGATATTATCTATGTGCTTATCGAGACAATTTACTGAAGCGTTAAGCAAACCACCTGTAAACCATTTTGCAAATGGTGGGTGCCAGTCTAAAATTTTGTCCCATTTTTTACTCCATATCAAATTGTCTGCTTGCTGCGCCCAGAATTCCTCTATATTCTCTAATGCCTTTTTCCTTGTTTCATGTAGAATCTTGCCTTGGAGATTAATTTCTAGAGTCTTGTTCTCTTCATCCGATATTGTTGTTGTTGAGCTTTTTTGCTCTATCATCTAAATGTGTAATTTGATACTGTTTGTATTAAAAGGCTTGTATGTGTGTTATGAATAATATTTTAATTAATTGTTGTATGGGAAGCTAAAGCCGTAGGCCTTCTACTGCCAACATCGGCGGATATAATGTTCGTTTGAATTCTGGGATGAAAAAAATAAATCTATGATGGATAAGAAATGAAATGTTGTTAGAATGGAATGAGCAGATAAAAGCGCACTTAATGTGGATTTGGGGAGGAGAGGATGGTTTTATGAAGAGGAAAAAAGAAGGAATGTTTGTTGTAACGGAGAGAAATCTGGTTTTTATAACCAAGACCAATATGTCATATAGAATTCATGAAGTGCATTCACAACGTCAGCTATTACGATTTAAAGAGAATAAGGATGTATTTTTGCCTTTAGAAGGATATGGTATTACTGAATTAAGGAATGATATTGAAAAAAGCGATCAAAATATTGTATTTGCATTTGCTCAAATTTCAGATATGTATTTTCTTGAAAAAAGATGGGGTAGTGAGCTTAAAGTCAAAGCGAACTTTGAGGAAAAACAGAAAAATTACAGCTTTGCTATTGTAAAGGGTTGGGTGAAATATCCCGCAAAAGATCCCTTACAGTTTCAACATGTGGATTGGAATCCAATAATAGATTTATACAAAATGTCATAAGAGTTGTATTTACTTTTATTTTCGTCGTTTTTTGGCTTTTAACTAAAAATGATCCTTTTGCTAAAGAAAGGAAATAAAATATACAGATAATATCATTACTACTGATTGTTTTGATGGAAAATAGAATCATTGGGAAGAAATTATTTCTTGTCGGAGTGGGCCCAGGGTCATCGGAATACTTGACAGATATAGCAAAAAAAGTAATAAGAAAATCCAAATATTTGATCGGATATAAATACACGCTTTCTATTTTGAGAGATTTGATCATTCCTAATTTCCATCAGGTCTATGAAGTATCCATGAAGGATCAGGATCAAGCTTATAATGAGGTGTATAAAAAAATGAGAAAAGATGAAACTTGTACCATTCCTTTCACTGGTGATGTAAATTTTTCAGAATCTGAAGTTGTTGATAGATTGCTGGAAATTTTTGGTGAGAATAATGTCGAATTAATGCCTGGAATAAGTTCCATTCAAGTTGCTGCTTCAAAGGCAAAAATTCCGCTGGACAAGACTAGAGTAATTAGTTTCCATGTTACCGAGGATATTGAGGATAAGAAGAGAGAGCTAGTCGAAGCTATACAGGATAAAAAGAGCGTGATCCTGGTACCTAGACCGTGGAACAATAACGCAGAAAAAAATTTCATGCAATCAGAAATAGCCTCATATTTAAAAAATGAGGGAATAGATACATCAACTCTGAAAGTTTGGGTGTTTGAATTTTTGACTACGGAAGAAGAGCGTGTATTTAGAGGTAGACTGAATGAATTAGAAAATATGAACTTTAGTCCGCTGTCGGTAATGGTTATTGATCAGGTTAGTCGCAAAACGTATTTGGAATTTGAATGAGAAGTATTGGTGGTTTGTTTGATGTATGTTTTTTTGCTATTCTAAAAAATTTATACCTCCAGATTGTACTATTAAATTCCATTCAATAATGGCACTAAATAGCAAAATTATAGCTACTATTCCTATTTCAATTCCAGTATGAATAAGACTTTCTTTAATATTGCTTCTCTTTAAAATACGAATTAAGAGCAGGTAACTTCTAGATATGGCTATGCCGTAAGATACAAGCTCCATAATTCCAAATATTGTTAAAAATACAAGTAGTGGTGGTATCTGAATTGGTAAATCTCGTGTTAAGATCATAAAAATATTGCCCGTACTGAATCCTGAAAAGAGACCAATTGCAATTCCGATACCTGGGAGAAACATTAAAATTGAAATTAGAAAGTTATTGAAGAATATACCCACACTGTCAATATTTTTGATTTTGTTTTGAAATTGCTCCTTTAGAAGGGTTGAAGTAGATTCGTCAAAATTGACTGAGGTTCCAATAATAAAAAAGACTAAAAATGCAACAATACCAAGTCCAAGATAAAGCAGTCTTTTCCTAAAGTTGTACTTGTACATGTATACCAATCACAATGTTTACTTTTTAATAATGTATTGAACAAAACAAAACCTTTTTAGCGTTTATGATTGTTCTGTTCAATAACAGAACTTGGATTCGGTTTCTATTGCATTGATTTATGCGATAAATAAGGGGTACCAAGTTCATCCTGATGCTTTCGCCTTTCTAAAATCTCTTGATTGTGATGTTGAAAAAATAGTCAAGACTATAGTTGATGCTAAAAATAAATTCAAAAAAAAGTCACCAATATTAATTGATGATATAAAAAATGCAATTTCTGGTGATAATGATAATAATAATGATCATATTGACGAGCCGGTCATAGCTAACACTAATTCAGAAAGTAATGGTGAAAATTACAAGATCATTTTTGACCCTACGTATAAGATAAACGCACAGGACGACAAGGATTTTTTTAAATTATTTGATAGTCGATACAGAAAAACTTTGAAAATATTATCCATACGTTCGGAAAGCAGGCAAATAAGAAAAATAAAGCAAATTAAGGATCTTAGGAATAAATCCAGGTACACTTCTTCGGAGAGCGAGGATGAAAGGGGAAGAACATTTGATTCTGCATTCGTGGCAGGATTGATTATGTCAAAGAGAAATAGAAAAAATGATGTAGAGCTGATCATTGATGATTCTACTGGCAGTATTCCCGTGATATGTAAAACTAGGGAGCTAATCAATGAATCATCAACGCTTGTGCTGGATCAAATGCTGATGTTGGAAATTTCACTTGGTAAAAGAAATCCAACTGATTTTGTAATTAAAGATATTATTTTTCCCGACATTCCAGAACATGTTGCCTCAAAATCTGGAACAGAGTCGTACGTAGCCCTTATTTCAGATTTACATGTAGGTAGCAAATATTTCATGGAAAGTGAATTCAATGACTTTGTAAATTGGTTATCTTCAGATGATGATGAAATAGTAAGAAAAATCAAATTTGTTTGTATAGCAGGAGATATAGTTGATGGAATAGGAATTTATCCTAATCAAGATAGAGAACTGATCGACATAAATATTAACAAACAAATGTCATATGCGGCGGATTTACTCCAAAAAATTCCCAAAAGGATGCATGTGTTTTTGATACCCGGTAATCATGATCCTGGAAGAAGAGCCTTACCGCAGACTGCATTGACAAGCTTGCGTGATTTTCAACCCTTGGAAAACTTTAGTATTTTAGGTAACCCCTCATATGTTGAATTAAACAAAGTCAAGTTATTGATGTTCCATGGCCAGAGTTTGGATGATGTGATTGCTACAGTGCCTGGATTGAGTTATTCGAAGCCTGTGGAAGCAATGAAAATTTTATTGAAATCTAGACATTTGTCGCCAATATATGGTAACAGAACTCCAATTGCTCCAGAGTCCGAGGACATGTTGGTAATAGATGACGTTCCTGATATATTCCATGTCGGGCATGTACATATCACCGAAGTTGGGAGATACAAGGGAACGCTTATGGTAAACTCTGGAGCATGGCAAAAACAGACAAAATTTCAACAAACAATGGGTATCACGCCGACTCCTGGAATTTGTATATTAGTCAATCTGGCAACCCTTCAATCTTTTAAAAAAGATTTCAATTATTAATGTCATGAATTAGAGGTGACAGAATTGGATCACTTCTAATAGCTTCCTTTACAGACGAAATGGGGATATGCAGTTTTATTCTTTGGGTCCTGCCGTACCGGCCCTGGTTCACAATATTGGTCGTTATCAATCCTAGTTGATCCAACTCTCCAACAATTTGGGTCATCCTTCTTTGAGTTAGTGGTTCCTGTTGAAGTCTTGAACAAAAATGTTGATAGATTGAATAAATTTCTCCGGTACTTGCATTTTTAGATCTTATTGTAGAAAGGATTACCAATTTGCTATGGAGAGTTGAGTTGCTCAATATCTCAAAGTTGGTGTCGCTGTCAATTTTCTTTTGCGCGTGTCTTATATGATCTTCTGAAATTTTCATTGTCATTGATCTTTCTGCAATTTCAGCAGCAACTCTCAAAAGGTCTATGGCCTTTCGAGCATCGCCTGTTTCTCTACCGGCGATTGCAGCACATAGATTGATAACGCCACTAGGAACGACGTTGTCATAGAATGCAAGTTTGCATCTGTCAATTAAAATTTCTTTTAATTGTTCTATTGTGTATGGATTGAAAACCAATTCTTCTTCACTTAAACTACTCTTGACTCTTGGGTCTAGTTTATCCTTAAAAGTTAAGCTATTCGAAATACCAATCAAGCTAATGAATTGTTCTGAAGAAATTCTTTCATTAGCTCTTGTAAAGTTATACAATATATCGTCGCCTTTTTTATTGACAAGTGAATCTATTTCATCTATGACAAGCACAACCTTGATTGACTTGCGTTTTATGAAGTCAAGTATTCTGTCCGTGGCTTCGCTCATAGATAGACCAGTAAAAAAAACTTGCATTCTTTTTTCTTCTTTATTTATGCCAAGTAATTCAGCGATTTCATATAGTATCTTGTATGGGGTGTTTGAATTCTTTGCGTTAATAAATGGCACCTGGAGATTAATGTCAAGTTGTTTGGTCTTGTTATAAAGGTGGTCAATGACGTTTTTTACTACAGCCGTCTTTCCTGTTCCAGGTTTTCCAAAAATCAACAAATTAGACGGACGCCCTTTTTTTAGTATGACAGACAGCGATTGTGCGATTGCAGTACTTTCTTTAGTTCGGAATAATAGCTTATCAGGAACATAGTCTATAGTCAGGACTTGTCTGTTTTTTATAATATTCTTATTCTTAATTGCGCTATCGAATATAGTATCTAATATATCATCATCATCCAATTACAGACGCCTCCGGCACCCCTCTTTTTCTCCTGTATCTCAATACAATAAACTCATTTAGTAAGTCATATGTATATAAAATAAAAACTCCTAAATCAATTTTCTTTTATTTATTCGTTAATTCTCATCATTTCTATAATCAGTTGAGACGCAGATAGAATTTCAATGAGAAATGCAGGGGTGGAGTAACTACTTTAATTACTGTTAATGTTTGTTAATTCAAAAGTAGAAAAAAGTCCTTGATATGACCCCTTTATTTCTAGTGCAGACTGATTAACAGATATCTACAATGTAAAGACAGCAATATGACCCCTTTATTTCTACTGGAAAATATTTGATAAAGGTTATCGCAAAATTGATAACTACAATTTCATCAATGATGCTCAAATACTGCGTGATAATTAGTTAACAAAAGCTGAGCTCTTTGTTAGCTTGTTAATCACTTTAATTGTTAAGTGTGATGTGATTTCAAGTCCCATTCTGTCCGTCTCAAGAAAAAAGATTAGAATCGAACTGGAGGATGAGAATGGGGAAAAATATAACTTGACTCTCCAAGGGACTTTATCAAAAGAAAAGATAATGAATCTAATTCAATTTGTGCAACTGTTTGAAAAAAATTCTATCAATACCAGTTCAGAGCATAGAGAAGGTGACACAAAATTAGCCTCAAAGTTATGGAATTTAATTGCCGAGAACTTTAGATATCACACATTTACCTCTTCTGATCTAGCAAGAATTTACCAGGATATGTACTATGATTCTATCCAGCTAAGTGTCGCCTCTATCTACTTGTCACGATTTTATCTGAAAAAACAGCTTACGAGATCAAAAAACGGCAAACAATGGGTTTATGCCGTTGTTAAAGAAAGCCAAAATAACTTTGGCGAATATTTAGAAAAATCTAATCATCCGAAATTGTTGTCTGTTCCAACAGTCTACGACCTTCATCTGTGATTTTATATTTGTAAGGCCTGACACTCTCATCTCTCATGACAATATTTTCCGAATACAGCTTTTTGAGCAATCTGGAAGTATGTTCACGCGATTTGTTAATTTTTCTTTGAATCTCTCTGGAAGTTAATGGTAATTCCAACATCCTTAGAATCGAATCCACTGTATTCGCCCGTAAGGTATCTTCTTCTAATCCTATATCCTCCCCTGTGACATTTAAATTCTTAGTCACAGGCCCGCTATTGTGTGATATCGCTTTATGTGACCTATCTTTGGCCATATCACTAAGCTTAATAGTTGCCGCAGGTTCATTTTCCTTAATTATGTTTTTTTCAGAATTGATCTTCTCATCAATCACATCTAATTTACTTCGTAAGTCGGAAATAATCTCGTTATATTCATCGAATTTGTGTAAATATCCCTCTATCAACATATCTTTCATCTTGTAATCTCGTTCATCCCGGCCTTTGATATCTCTGAAATAACCAATATACAAAAAGGTGAAAAAGGATAATACGAAAAATATCATTGAAATCAAAGTATCGGATAATGAATAATCCAAATTAAAGCCGGATATAATCATGTGATATCATGTGATTAAACATGGACATTTATTAAATTTTTTCTATACTAAAACTAGTTTTCTTATCACATTATCCATTAAGGATATCACATTATCCAATGTAGAGTTATCGATTCCGTCACTAGGTTTATTTAATATCACATTCAATTGATCGTTTAACTGATTTAGTATCGCAAAGGTCTCCACATCGACGACATTAAGCAGTCGCAATAGCAATAATGTGTAAACAGCCCTTTTTACCTTGTTTCTACACTGACCTAATTGTCGATAATACGCACCTGCGGAGATGTTTCCAGCACGTTTTTCATGCAGTGCTTTATTGTAAATAATTGATGTTTGTTTCTTTGTAAATATAGAATTTTCAATAAAATGATTGAAAATTGAAGTATAATTAAGATTATTGTTTTCCATATACTATACAAATTTGTATAGTACGCTAACTAATTTGTTTTACTGTATTAGAGTTGTATCCGTTGAGTATAGACTTGTCTACATTGTCTGATGAGATTATTATTATACGAGTAATTAGTTTGAGAAATGATGGAAATACAAAGCACAGAACAATACATTTTGAATGAAATCAAGAGACAAAAGACATTGTGTTTTCCACTTATAGACTCTGAAAACTCCATTAAGACAATAGAGCTGGCTAAAAAATTAGAACAGCTAGGAGCTTCAGCAATTTTAGTTGGTGGCTCATCAATTTCAGATCAAATTGAATTGTCTAGTTTTGTGACGGAATTAAAGAAGAATGTCAAGATTCCTGTTATTTTATTTCCAGGAAATATCACAGGAATATCACCAGCGGCGGATGCAATTTTATTTAGCTCGTTACTAAACTCCGAAAATCCATATTATATCACAGGCGCCCAAGCGCAAGGAGCCTTAGTTGTAAATAAGTATGATATAGAAGCCATTCCGACCGGCTATCTCATTATAGGAGATGGGTCAACTGCCTGGTTCATAGGTCAAGCCAAGTCCATCCCATTCAACAAATCAAATATTGCAGTAATGTACGCCCTAGCTGCTCTGTATATGGGCATGCGATTTCTATATCTTGAGGCTGGATCCGGCGCATCACAAAATATTCCACCAGAAATGGTAAGCACCGTAAAAAAATTCTATAAAGGAATATTGATAGTTGGTGGTGGGATTAATTCTGCGGAAACCGCAAAAAAAATATCTGATGCGGGGGCAGACATCATAGTTATTGGTACTATGATTGAAAGAGAAAAAGACTGGGAGTCAGAATTTGTTAACATCATCAAAGCATTAAGAAATTGACAAATCATATTAAAGAAAACAAGGATCCTCAAATTCCATCATATTATATAAAATATCACCAAAAAATTTCAAAATATATTGAAGACGCCGTTTCTGTAGCCCAAGAAGCTAAAAAAAAGGGCCTCGACATTTCTGATAAAGTTGAATCGCAGATAGGTTATGACTTGCCAGACAGGATAGCAAAGATACACGAGCTTGATATTTCTAGTAGATTAAGAATACTGCTGCCAGAACTGGGAAAAGAACTAACTGCATTAAAGATAGCCGAGGAAATTGTACTTGGAAAATACGGGGGAATCACTATTGAAGAAAGACTAAGCAATGCGGTAAGAGTCGGACTATCCGTTGTAACTGAAGGTGTCACTGTAGCCCCTCTACAAGGAATCTACGATGTTAAAATAAAAACAAATGCCAATAAATCTGAATATTTATCAGTTTCTTTTGCTGGTCCAATAAGATCCGCAGGTGGAACCGAAGCTGCCGTTACTATGCTGATAGCTGATCACGTAAGAAGAATTGTAGGATTAGACAAGTACATAGCAAATTCATTTGACGATGAAATTAGTAGATACGTTGAAGAATTAAGGATTTATGAAAGAGAAGTAGGAAATTTTCAGTTTAAGGTTTCAGACAAGGATGTCATCCATTGCGTAAGTTCTCTTCCCGTAGAAATTGATGGCGTTGATACGGATCCTGTAGAGGTCGTGGGTCATCGGAATCTTCAAAGAGTTTCTACCAACAGAGTTCGTGGAGGTGCGCTAAGGGTAATGAATGATGGTTTGATAGGTAGAAGCAGAAAGTTATTAAAGATTGTGGAGATCCTCAAACTGGAAGGATGGGAGTGGCTCAAAACTCTTGAAGGAGCAATTCAAACTCCAGAGGATGATACTGTATCCCACAGGATGACTGAAGTCATCACTGGAAGACCTGTTCTTTCAATGCAGAAAAAAATCGGCGGTTTTAGATTACGGTATGGTCGATGCTGCAATACTGGATTTGCCACAATCGGAATACATCCAACTATTCCAATATTATTAAACTACGCAATTGCTGTAGGCACACAAATAAAAATTGACGCACCAGGAAAGGCCTCCACTATTGCGCTAGTAGACAGTATCGAGCCACCAATAGTAAAACTCAATGATGGAAGCGTTATGAAAATAGAAACATTAAGTCAAGCAAAATCCATAGCAAATAAGGTTACAAAAATTCTTTACCTAGGTGATATTCTAATAAGCTACGGCGATTTTCTTGAAAACAATACCCAGCTTCTTCCTTCATCATATGTTGAAGAGATTTGGGCTTTAGAATTAGAAAGTAAGCTTGCCAGCAAGGACCCTGATTCATATCTTAAAATCTTTGATAGGGAAAGGTTAACCGAATTAGTTCAACATCCATTAGAAAAGAAACCATCCATTATTGAAGCATTTAAGATTAGTCAAGTTTTCGAAATACCACTTTATCCTAAATACGTTTTTTACTGGACTGCGTTAACTTTAGATGAATTCAACCATCTAATAACGAAATTGATAGAAAGTGGAGAGTCGATAAAAAATACAAATGAGAGAGCTTCTTTACTTTATGATTCAGAAGTAAAAAAATCTCTTGAAAAACTTGGGATAATTCATTCGCATTCTCCTGAGGATAGCAGAATAAGGATAGACGATCCTGATCAACTCTACATTCTCACGGAATTGATAACAAAATGTATCGATTATGGATCAAAAATCAACAAAGTCTTGGAATCAAGCATTGTCTTGGACACTGATCCAACCTATGCCAAGACACATATTTTGGATGTCGTCTCCCAGTTACTAAATGTTAGTATAAAAGAAAAATTTTCTTCTTCAATCGCGGTTCGTGTTGGGCGCCCGGAAAAAGCTGCAGAAAGGAAAATGAAACCTCCTGTTCATGTCTTATTCCCAATTGGGACAAACGGCGGACCAACCAGAGATATTTTGAAAGCGATGCAAAGACCACTATATATTGAAATTGCGAACAGATTTTGCAGCAACTGTAAATCACCATCGATATCTGTATCTTGTCAAGATTGTCTCTCTAACACCCCAATTCGAATAATGTGCTCAACCTGTAGGTATGAAGTTAATGATGAGGAGTCAAGTGGACCCTGTCCTGTTTGCGGGAATCGTCTAAAAACACATTCGCCTACCAATTACCCTCTCAAAGCAATGGTTGAAAAAGCCAAAAGACATCTGGAAATACAACCAGTCGAGCCTCTTAAAGGTGTCAAATCCCTGATGGGCAAAAATAGATGTGCAGAGCCCATAGAGAAAGGTATCTTAAGGCAAAAGCATAATTTGTATACTTTTAAGGATGGAACTATACGCTTTGATGCTACAAACGAACCTCTAACTCATTTTAAGCCCAAATGGATTAAGACAGATATTACAAAATTAAGAGATCTGGGATATCATAGAGACCACGTAGGAAATAACTTGGAGTCAACTGACCAACTGCTAGAATTATTCATACAGGACGTAATAATCCCAATTCACGCTGCTGAACACCTGGTAAAAATTGCACAGTTCGTAGATGAAGAACTCATTAAATTCTATGGACTTGATGCGTTTTATAAAATAGGTTCAATTGACGACTTGATTGGACACTTTATTATTGGTTTAGCGCCGCACACATCGGTAGGTATAATCGGAAGGGTAATTGGATTCGTCAATTCCCAAGTATGCCTAGGTTCACCAATCTGGCATTCTGCCAAACGTAGAGACTGTGATGGTGACGCAGATTCTATAATGTTACTAATGGATACTTTTCTAAACTTTTCAAAGGAATATTTACCAGATAGAATTGGTGGCCTAATGGACGCACCTTTACTTATTCAGCCTCTAGTATTTCCACATGAAGTCCAAAGGCAGGCCCACAACATAGATGTCGATGAAAGATATCCATTGGATTTTTATACATCTTCTTGGAAAATGGAAAAAACCAATCTATTTGACAACATTGATCTTGTCAAAAAGAGGCTAGGCCATCCAAATCAATTCTTTGATTATAAATTCACTCATACTACTGACAATATTATGCTAGATGAATCACACAGTTTGTATTCAATCTTGAGCACTATGGAAGAAAAACTACAGATGCAGATAAGCACAGCCAAGCTAATCAACGCAGTTGACGCGGATGAAGTAATGTCCATGGTATTAACGACGCATATTTTACCGGATATAATGGGAAATTTAAGGGCTTATTCATCACAATCATTTAGGTGCACCAAATGTGGACAAAAATACAGACGAATGCCACTTGCAGGTCGATGTCTCGAATGTCATAATGTATTGTTACAAACTGTCACACGGGGGTCCGTTGAAAAATATGTACAGACTGCATTGAATATCTGTTCAGAATTTAAGATAAACGAATATCTTACAAGCAGGATAGACACATTACAAACAGAACTAAATTTACTTTTTAAACAAAACATAAAAGATCAACACACAATTATCGATTTCATTTAGCTCACATGGTTTCAGAAACCATATGAGCATAAGAAGGATAGAAATAATAAAAAAATCACGTAATTAGAATTTTGAAAATTTGAATCTAAATTTCTGGACAGACTTGAAATATTACATTCAGGATATTCAGCTATTTTCACGCCCTAAAATTATGCGAATTGGAAACTTGTTACGTACATAATAAAATAATCAAAAATCATAGAATTGGATATTTGTTAATTACTACACAAGTTAAAAAAAATAATCAAAAATCAAAAATCATGCAATTAGAATATAAAACACTGATTAGGTAATTGGAAAATATGCTGACAATAGATGGTGAAAGCGCTTTTTGAAGCAGAAAACAGCTCACGTTGCTATATTTGACACTTTTAAAACAAAGAAAAATAAGTTTACAGGTGAAGCTAAAAGACAGAGAGGTATTATTACGCACCTGGTTTTAGAAAAAAATCCAGAGCTTAGAACAAGAACATCAATTGCACATGCAATAGCAAAAAATAACGGTATATTATGGCAAAATATCTACTCTGGAATATTCAAAGATCTCGATGAAGTTTTGATACCATCAGGAGTAGTCAAGGAGGGCGGCCGTCTGCCATTAAGACGAGGTCCCAAGGCACTACAATTAGAGGGAGTTCCCTTCTATGAATTAACAGAAACCGGAATTTTGGTTGCATCATCAATTGAGGAATTGGGAAATATTAGAATGAAAATCCTTGAATCCTATTTCGATTCTATGAATAACAGCTCATCTGGTAATGATATTATGAAAAAAAGTATTTTACTACTATTAAAAACAATACCATCTTTTGTAATAAAAATTATTAGTGCATATATTTACGCTTACACCACCGGTGAGATTGATAACATAACTCCGATAACCATCGATAAATTTCGTTCCGTATTGAAAGAACAGATAAGCATAGAAAGAGAGTTTATCGAATCATACGATGTGCTGTCTCAAAACCAAAAAGTGCTACTAAAAGATTTTTTCAAAATAATAAGCTAATCAACAAGATGACCATAACCACTTTTCATTTATTAATGCTTACTATACCATTTATCCTTTGATGCTCAGTTTCTCAGAGTAATTTTATTTATTTGTGAAAATCATAACACATTAAATTACTGCGATCCAAAAATTCATTTCACGTTACTGTCCAAACAAACGCTTATAATTTACCAAATTAATTAATGATATATTATTTATGGTCGACATGAAGATTGTTTTTCTTGGAACTTCAGCAGCTATTCCAACTCAAAAGAGAAGCTTATCTTCAATCGTCCTCAAAAGAGCTGGGGAGCTGTTAATATTTGATGTCGGTGAAGGAATGCAAAAAAATTTCCTTCAAGCCAAACTTGGAGTTAATAAGAAAATGAAAGTATTCATAACACATTTACATATTGATCATTGTTTAGGGCTCTTAGGATTTTTTCAAACAATGTCTCTTCTGGGACGCACAAAAAAAATTGATGTATATGGCGAATCAAGATTGAAAGAATTCATCAACCAGAATTTTCACATTATAAATATTGAACTTTCATTCCAAATCGATATTCACACGATAGAGGGCGAAGGCATTATTGCAAATGAAAATGATTACCAAATCAGCTGTTGTAGAGCTGAACATTCAGTACCAGCTTTTTCTTATTGTATTAAAGAGCATCAAAGGGCCGGTATATTCAATATAGATAAAGCAACGAAACTGGGCATTCCTAAAGGAGAGTTATATCACAAGTTGCAAAATGGTGAAGATGTCATTGTACATGGTAAATTAGTAAAATCAGACGAAGTAGTTGGACCCAAAAGAAAAGGCCGCAAAATAGGAATATCGGGGGACACACGTCCGTCTTTCAAATTAAGAAATTTTTTTGATTCATGCGATATCCTAATTTTTGAGTCAACTTACGCTCACGATTACCAACAAAAGGCAATCGAGACATTCCACTCTACATCTGCTGAGGCTGCTCTACTTGCCAAAGAGTCAAATTGCATCAAGCTTATTCTCACACATTTTAGTTCAAGATACAATGATCCGGCAATTCTTTTAGATGAAGCTAGAGACATCCATGCTAATGTAGATTTAGCAGAAGATATGAAAACCTTTTACGTTCCGTATGGGGCATAACAAATCGGTATACTTGATTTAACACTTTTAACACTTTTAAATAGTGGTTGAAAATATTTTCATATTCTTACATTGCAAAAAAATAATACCGTAATAATTTCGGATGATCGAAATGCTTCCCTTGCAAAAAAGATTTCATTAGACTTGGATGTAGAGTACAAGAACGTTCAATTGCGCTTATTTGTTGATGGAGAAAGCAAAATTAGGCTAGAAAATGTAACCGGAAACAACTGCATAATCATAAATTCTACGTATCCTCCAACTGACAGACATCTAATGCAATTGTTCATGATTATCTATAAATGCAAACAAGACGGTGCTAGTGATATTTGTGTAGTGAGTCCATATTTAGCATACACGAGACAGGATAAGGTATTTGTCGAAGGAGAGATAGTAACTAATAATTTAGTCGGGGAAATTCTAGCAACATTAGGAACTACAAAATTGATAACTATTGACAGCCACAATCCAAGTGCAGTTAATTACTCCTATGAAACAATAGATCTCACCGCCATCCCATCTCTAGCAAATTTTGCTAAAAAAAATTTCAGATTAAACGAACCTATAGTCATTTCACCTGATGAAGGGGGAATACAAAGAGCCAAGAAATTTGCAGAGATAATCAATACAGATATGCTGTCTCTAATCAAGACACGAGATAGATTCACCGGCGATATATCAATCTCAATTGATGCTCATCAATCTTTGAATAAAAGAGACGCCCTCATTGTAGATGATATGATAAGTACCGGTAGTAGTATAGTAAAGGCTACTGAAATATTGAAAAAAAACAATATTGCTAATGTGTATGTTTTGTGTACTCACGCGCTCCTACTCAATCATGCGAAGGAAAAATTACTCAAAGCTGGTATCAAGGAACTAATATCTACAAATTCAATTCCAAATGAGTTTGCCAAAGTTGATTTAAATGGTGTTATATCAGATTATTTTTCAAGTCATTGATTGAAAGTAATTAAATTCGAAAACAGCTTCAAACTTTTATAATAATTGTAATTTGATTGTTGATAGTTCTATCAAGCTCTTCAGTTACTGCTTTTAGGACATGCGTCGTAGACGACAAGCTGGAAAAATCTAATAACCTTTTTCCATCAACGATATGAATCTGTGGAGCAAGCTCATCTTTGGAGAGTCCCCGTTCTTTAATTAACGTTTGAATCTTAAATTTCATTTCTTTGGGATCACCACTATATACTTCTGCATTCTCAATTGACACCCTTACATGACCATATTTATCAAGAACTAAAACAGGTTGCTTTTTTGATTTTAAAAATAATTTCTTTTTATGGATTTCACAAGCAAATATGTAATAATCCTTCATATCAAAAATTCTATGTACTCCTTCGTTGATACCAAATAACTCACAAGCCAGTACTTTTGCTTCCTCATCATCAATTTCTTTTGTATCACTTCCTCCAACATCTAACTTCATATTGCCGTAAACAGTAACGCGTAAGAGAGACTTTTCGCTAATATATTCAGATTGAGTAGAAATTGATTCAGGAAGCGCTCCTTTTGAAATAGCGATTTTTTCAACTTCCTGAATAAAAACTGATATGTCGTGAGGACTAGGATTATCTATTAATTTTTCCCTTTCCTCTCGTATAGATGCTGTACAAACACCAATAGATGAGATGACTTCTGAGTTGTCAGCAATTCTATATTGAGCATTTAATTTGTCTGCAATCAATGGTACTAGAACCGAAGCGCCTCCTCCACCGCCAATTAGGACAAATTTTTCATCTTTTATTTTATATTCCTTCAATAAATTTCTAATTGTCTGCAATATCTTTCTGGTTGATAAATCAAGAATTTTGTCTGCTACATCTTCCATGTTCATACCTAATCTCTGTCCTAAAATTGATAACGCTAATTGTGCAGATTGTCTGTTACCTTTTGCATAATCATTTTCTGGGATAAGTCCTAATGCATTGGCTGCACAAGTAGTGGTTATCGCAAATCTCTTTCCAGCCCCAACTTCAATTCCTATATAATCAATCGGATCTCCCTCTTTGGGCATAAATGTTACTATTTGTCCTCCTTCTAAATCTTGAGGTTCAGCAAAACATGAATATTTCAAGCCGGAGATGTGCGCCGATCTAGGTCCAACATCGGTTATCTTTTTACCTGACCATCTCACAAGAGAACCCCCAGCAATTCCGACTACTCTCACATCTAGGGACTTTATACATGTCGGATGGTCCATGATTGTGACGTATTTAACTTCAGGTTTACCATTTTTTATGACACAAATGTTTGTTGAGGTACCCCCAACTTCAATGAAAATTCCATTGAGTATTCTTAAGTGTAGTAATGCTCCTGCAACGCTTGCCGCCGGTCCGGATAAAACAGTCAAAATTGGTTTAGTTTTAAAAGTATTCATATCAGTTAAACCTCCATCTCCCTTCATTATTGTAATTGGTGCAGAGATTTTTTGCTCACGGACAGCCTTTTCTACATATTTTGCAGTACCAATAGCTTTTGGTAATATACTAGCATTTATCGCAGCGGTCAGGGTCCTTATTTCAAGACCATATATTCCTGTCAGTTCGTGTCCTGCAGTTGCTGGTAAATCTGATTTTTGCATGACATATAATTCATTACTTGGATCATCGACACCATAAGCCTCGCTAACTATAAGGACTCTTGCGCCTTCGTCCTTCAATTCTTTAATTATTTGAGTGATTTCTTGACTATCCAAGAACTTTGAAGTATCCAGGAATCTGTAGCAACTTTTTAAATATTTATTAGGTCCGAGTTTAATGTTGCCTAAATTTGTTCTTTTAACAATATCATTTTTTTCCAAACTTACTCCCATACCAATTATTCCGACCTTTGCAGTGTCTCCTTCCAATAATGCATTAACAGCCTGTGTTGTACTATGAGAAATCAATTCAATGTTTGATTCGTTAATGCTCTCTTTGTTTATGAGTTTGATTAAGGATTCTACAATACCCGTTGATACACCCTCGTCTGAGAAATGTGATGTGGGAACCGTAACTTTTCCTACTATCCGGCCAGTATTCATATCTATTGCTACTGATTTTGTAAAGGTACCTCCAACATCAACACCAATTCTTATTCTACTCATCACAAAAACCGCATGATATTTTTCTCATCATTACTTATTATTTAAATCCTGTTAGAATTTGGCGTCATAAAGCCATGTATTAAATATTGCAATCACACTTTTTGCTGGATTTAATATGATACTAATTTCAATATTTCCTGTCTGTCTTTTAAGGTAGGCATCCAATCGATATTTTCAGTTTTTCTTTTTGATTCATCACTCAAAGCCTCGATTAAATGTTTGATTATCTCTTTACTGGGTGTTGTAGTAGTATCAAACTCGATTATCATTTCTTTACCAAATTTTTTCATACTATCATACAAAGTTATACCTAGAATTTCGCTTGTTATGTTTTCCCTTATTTTCCTCAAATCATAATTTCTTTTCTTAAAAGTTTGTAAAAGATTTTCTGGTGAACGCCGTAACACTACGACCAAATCAACCTGATCGGGCATTAACAAATAAGGAGCAAGGTGTCCCGTAATAATTACGTCCTGATATTGCTTTATTTCCCTTCTAAGCATTAGTGTTGCCTTTTTTAGGTAGACATCATAGACGTCTAATGTCTTATCAGTGAATACAAGCCTA
>Ga0193737_1000016_pt1 | contig 41266 bp, 59 predicted proteins | sample L2m2metaG_FD_165510 | JGI IMG/M metagenome (GOLD analysis project Ga0193737, IMG submission 165510) | Soil microbial communities from a riparian zone of the East river system, Colorado, United States - L2m2 | ecosystem: Environmental > Terrestrial > Soil > Riparian zone | place: USA: East River... | reverse complement strand
TATCGCCGCCACTGACTATCTTTTAGTCCAGCATATCTCGGCTACTAACGGAGGAGCTTGGGTGTTTTCAACTGTCTGCGGGGCGGGTTCCGCCACGATTAGTATCACCAACAGCACAGCCACATCCATAACATCAGCCACTCCCTTACGCTTCTTTGTATTAAAAGCCGTTGTATCGTAAAATGGCTGAAAACATTACACTAGAAGAATGGAATTTAATTTGCTATAATATATTTATGCCATTTATGAAGAAAAAGACAGCAAAAAAGAAACCGAAAAAGAAAGTTGGGAAAACAAAACCACATCGAGTCGAGGGTGTGGGATTATTAGGAAGTAATGATTCTAATTCAGACCCGTCTCGCCGAGCCGAGGCGGATTTCGACACTGAATTAGATAATGATAATAATATGGCTGAAGAAATTACAGTAGAAGAATTGAAAGAAAATTTGGCAAATATTCTCGCGGGTGTAACGGCTCAAAATGGTTTTCGTAAATCATTCGTTGAGACAGTTGTCCGAAAGAATGTAGCTGATGTTGCGGTCGCTGACGCTTTGGTTGCGGAACTTAACGCAGGTTTTGACAAGGCAGACGGTTTATTTGATACAGCCGCTAAGGCTGAAGCAGAGGAAGTTGATTTACCACCTGCATCGGACAACGAGGAGCTTGTAAAAAACTTGTTTGAATAGTTTTTATATTCTGTATGTCATAGGTCTATGGCCTACAGAAATATGAAAATTAAAAGCGATAAATTTATAATCTCTGGCATAATCTTATTCCTCGTAGTGATTACAGGATTCCTTTTTCTTGTGTTTAGCAAATCGGCGGAAATTTTAACAGAACCCACTTACAAAATCTCGGAAGAACCTCTACCACCACAACCGGAAAATCCCCCGTTTCCAAAGTTCCCTAATAATAGAGCAATAAAATGAACAATAAATTTATTTGGACTTGGTTTGGGATAATAGTCGTTTCTATTTTAGTCGTCGTTTCTTTTATATTGAGGACTGTAGGCGATCCGAAGGTCTTAACTCCTCCTACTTACAAGATTGGAGAGACCCCCGCCGCAGAAATAGACACCTTGTCGGAGAAAAAAGAAGCGATTGAAAATAATATAAACGCTCTTGAAAAATAATATGAAAAAAACATTCTCATTTCTTTATGCAACAAGATTCTGGGCGATGATAATTGGAGCTTTGTCAATATACCTTAAATCTAAAGGGTGGATTGGCGAAGCGGAAATGCTTTTGATTGCCACTATCACTGCGGGGTTCACCTTAGTGAGAACCGTGGACAGAGCAACAGAACAAAAAATAATTGCCTCCGCAGTTTCTTCAGGACAAATTACTGCTTCTGAAGTTATAGAAATACCTCCCTCAAAAACTGACACACTATAATTAAGAAAAAACAAAATGGATTACAATAAAAGACAAGAGGATATTGATTTGGCGGTTGTGTCACGAGATATTAAATATCTCATAAAGAGTATTGATGAGATAAATGAAGTCTTGAAGCATAAATTTGTTTCGCAGGAAGAATTTGAACCCATTAAACGCATTGTCTATGGTCTAGTCGCGACTATTTTAATCGCTTTTGTCGGAGCGTTAGTGGCTCTTGTTATAAAATAGTATGATTGAACCTATCGGTAATAAAATAATAGAGAATATCGCTTTCGGCATCACTATTTTAGGATCTCTGATGATGTTATATATTTCTTATTTGATTTTGCATCCAGTTAATTTATTGAAGTTTGTTCAACCTCATCATGTTATGGACACAGCCAATAATCAGCAAGGTATACTCCGATATGAAGTGGATTATTGTGCTTCTAAAGAATTATTTTTAATAATTGACCGTCAATTGGAGAACACCAAGACGGGCGAATTGTGGGATGTGCCTGATAAATTTGCTCATTTTTCTAAAGGTTGCTCTAAAGAGATGTATGACCTTTTACTTCCACTTAAAATAGACCCGGGAACATATAAATTGCGAGATAATATCAGCATTAGGATAAATGCGTTGCGAACAGAATCTTATGACTATGAGAGTGAGTCATTTTTTATTGGAGTTTATCACTAACTAAATTTATGGAAAAAGAAGATTTTACAAAATTTCAAAATGGGGCATTGCAAGACACGCGAAGCGAAGAAGAAAAAGCTAAAGACTTTAAGTTTGAAGAAATAGTGGCTTCAGTTGCTCCGGTTAATTGGATTGAAAAAGCTCCTTCATCTTGGAGGAAGTTTCCTATATTTAATCAAGATTCCAGCGGTTCCTGCGTGGCGCAAACAATGGCAAAAATAATGGGGGTGATGTATTGGCTTCAAAATCAAGTTTATGTTCATTTTAGCGCCACACATCTATACCAGAGGAGGTCAAACAAGCCGAAAGGAGGAATGATCGGTGTAGATGCCTTTAAAATCGCCCAGAAGGGCATTACATTGGAGGTGCTTGTTCCATCGCAGGATATGACGGATGTACAGATGGATAACGCAAAGATAGATAGATATAAGGATGATGTTGGAGAAGTATTTAAAATAGGTAATTACATAATCGGGCCGATAAAGGACATTGAAACGATAGCTTCAATCATTCAGGTCACGGGCAAGGCGGTGATGGTCTGGTATGGTTTTAGGCATGACGAGTGGACAGATGTGCCGCAAATCAAAAACCTAAACCTTGACATAAATGCTAGCACCACTTCTCGTCATTCAGTGACGGCGGTGGATTTCACTCTCTACAACGGCGAAAAGTGTCTCATCATAGAGGATTCGTGGGGACCGAACTTTGGCAAAGGGGGACAGAGGATAATCACCGAGAAGTTTCATAATGCTAGAAATTTCTTTACCGCTCACCCGATGAATTTCTTTTTTGATATACCGGTGGTTCCTCCGATTGGCTTATTTAAATTTACCTTGTCAATGAAAGAAGGAGACCGCAGTGAAGAAGTAAGACAGTTGCAGTTGTTTTTGCAAAAACTCGGACTGTTTCCTGCTAATGTTTCCGCTACCGGATATTTTGGATCGGTTACTAAAAAATCGGTATTAGCCTTTCAGAAAGCGCGGGGGTTAAAACAAGATGGTCAAGTCGGCCCTCTAACTCTTGCTCAATTAAATTTAACAGTATAATTATGAAAACCCATCACTCAAACAGTCAAGTCCCCGAAGAATACGAAATCCAGGAAGGCGAACCAGCCTCGCCGAGTCTAGGCGGGTACGCCGAAGAAGAAAAACTCCTCAAGAAAATCAATTTCAAAACAATCTGTTCATATTTCTTCCGTTATGTGATAGTTCCAGTTCTTGTGGTCTATGGTTTGATTTGTTTGTTTAGTTTTATTTTGGGGTCGAATTTAACTAATAATTAAAATAAATCTATGATTGGATTACTTGTCTTTATCGGTTTCTGTGCTTTGGCTTATTGGGTTTGTGTGCAGTTAAGCATGCCCCAGCCTTTTCTCAATATCGTTTTGGTGATTTTAGTGGTGGCGTGTGTTATAGCTTCTTTGACTGCTTTTGGTTTAGCAAGCGGTTTGCCTAGTTTGAGGTAGCTCGTGCTATAATTAACTCTTGCGACACGGCGGATTTGCACGGGAAGGATGCTCGTTCGTTGGTGATTGCAATTTGGTTCATATTTGGCATCAAGTCCCGCGAAAGCGGGATTTGATGTTTCTAGTGCTACTATTATTAAAGAGGAGACAGTATTATGGTAAAAGCTTTCGGACGATGTGAGATGTGCGGTTCACCCTCATTTCACGTGTCGTGGAAAAATGGACATCGGATGTTGTTTCTGAATTGTGGTGCTTGTGGGCGAGAATTCGCCATAGACTTGGACAAGCTCTGCACTGAACTCGGTGATGAACCAGCTCCGCCCTCTCCTGAACCTTTTGACGAAGAAGCCGAAGAAAGAGAGAAGAACAGGCAAGAAAAGGCTACGGAAAAAGAGAAAGAGAGACAGGAAGAAGCGGACGAGGCTCGTCACAAGAGAGAAAGGCAGGGATGGAAGTGAAACAGATTGTGTTTTTCATCTGTCCGAAATGCGAAAAAATGTGGCTAGGCATTGAGGAGACCTTGCCAGAAGTTTTTGTGATACACAAATTCTGCGATAAATGTCGGGGTTTCATCACCGCCTATTTGGAGAAAAGGGAGAAGTGAATGTTCCACAAACGGACGCAAGTAGTGTTTGTGAAGTGCACGGGAGAGGGTTGTGATTCGTTGACCATTGACCTCCACCATTCGTCAGTGAGGGGGAAACCCATCGGCAACGTCATATTCCGAGTTTGTCCCGCTTGCAGAAGAAAAATTATCGAGAAACTGCAAGTGAAGTTCGGCGAGCGGATATTCGGCATGTTTCAAAAAGAAGAATGACTACCGCCTGCACAGTCCCCGCCCAAGCGGGCAGGCAGGCATCTCCTCGTTCGCATTTGTCGGGCGAGGAGTTTTTTGCTATAATAAAAATCTGCGGAGTTTTTTTAGTTTAATTTTATTCTCCGCAGTTTTTCCGCCGAAAAGGCGGGCGACCAGACAGGTTTTATTTGTTGCCCTGTCGTAGAGAGAGCAAGTTTTTACTAAATTTCTTGCTCTTTTCTATTTATGTGTTATACTAGAGAAGTTAAGGTTAACCGCCGACTCCCCTATTGTGGGATAGGCAACTTCTATATAGATTTTAGAGAAAGGGCGGGGGTGATCCCCGCTTTTTCTTTTATCCACTTTATCCCCATATTTGACAGCCGTTTTTTGTGGTATAATTTATTCCGGTCGAATTAAAAATAGTCTTGCGTTTTCTCGCATCGCTCAACCCACTCGCAAGGCGGGGTGGGCGAGCCGAGAAAAGCATATATCTAATATGGAAATTTATTTGGAGAGGGCAAAAATTCTAACAAAGTTTTTTGGGGTTTATGGTGTCGGCAATTTTGATTTAAGTTTAGAAGAAATTGCCAGAATTTTGGAGTTTCTTGATATAAAGAAAGAAAATCAATATCTTGAAGTGAATCTCCAAGAACTCTATGAGCGGTTATCAAAAACAAGGTTGGGTTAGATTACATCGGCAAATACAAAATAATAATTTATATTTTTTAGAACCATTCACAAAATCGCAGGCTTGGATTGATTTATTCTTAAATGCTAATCATAAAGAGAGAGTTCTTTCCATACGGGGCAACATTATAACTATAAAGAGGGGACAGGTAGGATGGAGTGAAATTACAATGTCAGAAAGGTGGAAATGGAGTAGAAATAAAGTTAGACTCTTCTTAGCGTTTTTAGAGAAAACCCTCCAAATTGAACAGCAGAAAAGCAACATTACAACCATAATAAATATAGTTAATTATGAAAAATATCAATCAGACGATACAGCAGAAGGACAGCAGAAGGACAGCAGAAGGTACACAAACAAGAATGATAAGAAGAATAAAGAAGATACCACTCCTGGAGGAGTGGATAGCCTCCTCCTTATTAGTAAAAAGAAAATGGACATAGATTACGAAACCAACGAAGCAAAGGTAGAACCGCCCAAAGGTGGTAAAAATAAGGAGGTTATCCGACTCGCCCAGCTTTTTGACACCCTCGCCACCGAGTTCGCCAAAGTTCAGATACGCACCCCCCGATCCTACTTCATAGTTCTAAACGCAATCAATAAGCACGGGATAAAGCCCAAAGGCATAGAGAAGATTTACGATGAGTGGTTTAATAACGAAAAAATAGAGCCTGAAAACAAGGTAAAATTAACTTGGTGTTTAGGTTCGGCGAACATTAACAGCTTTAAGATTAAAAATAGATAATGGATAAAGAAAAAATAGAAAAAATAATAAAGAGTTTGGAGAATGAAATTGTAAAAACACAGAAGCTCGCAGAACAGGCGGACAGCTTGGCTCGCTTAAAAGAAATTGCGAAAGTTTATCGCGGAGAGGATAAAGTTATCCCTTTTTCAGAGATAGCTGACAGAATACGCAACCGAAAAGAAGAACCAAGAGTAATGTCAGGATTTACAGGACTTGATAATCTTTTAAAAGGATTCCGTCCGCAACAGCTTATCGTAGTTTCGGCTTTGACGAAATCAGGCAAGACGCAGTTCTGTATGGAAATGACAATGAAAATGCTAGAGCAGAATCCGCTCTGGTTTCCTTTTGAAGAATCCGCTGAAGAACTTATTGAAAAGATATTAGAAAGAGGAGACGAGCCGCCTCGTTCATTTACGCCAGAAAATATGTCGGGCAACGCAATAGAATGGATTGAAAGCAAAATCGTGGAGAGTATCGCCAAGTGGGACACCAAAGTTGTTTTCATAGACCAGCTGGATTTTATAGTTCCAATGAGTCGAGATGACCACCATTTGCGGATAGGACAGGCAATGCGTGAATTGAAAGGTTTAGCGAAAAAGTGGAATGTGATTATTTTTATAATCTGTCATCTCGCCAAAGCAAGAATGGACACGCAACCCACACTGGAGGATTTGAAAGGAAGTTCAAGTATCGGGCAGGAGGCGGACACAGTAATTCTTCTTTGGAGGGAATCAAAACGGCAGAAAGGCGAAATGGTAATTACGGATAATGTGAATGTATCGGTGCAAGCGAACCGCAGGACTGGCAAAACAGGGAATGTTAAAATGGTCTATGAGAATGGTCGGTTCATAGAAAAGGCGTGGATAGATTATGCAAAACAAGATTTAGACAATGAATTTTTAGATGCTGAAAACTTCTAACGAAAAAGCAAATACTTTGGAATGGAGAGAATTGAATCTGAAACTTACAAAGTTGTGTTTGGAAAAATATAAATTGACAGGAGATGAAGATTACCTAGAATGGACAAAAATTTTCGGCGAGTGGTCAAGAAAAATTAAAAATAATTACCTGGATAAATTAAAATGAACTACGAAGATAGAACAAATAGTAGACTTTCATCACTGGCAACAAATTTCTTACAGGAAATAATAATGGAGGATTTTTTACGAGGTTCATCAACAGAAAAATTATTAGAAATTTGTTTTGAAGTAGCGGATAGAGAAAAACTCGCAGATGGTCATTTTACGATCCTTAAATTTACACAAATTATAGGTGTGGACTAACTACACCGGGGCAAGTTGAAGAATGTAGTCGGGAATGGATAAATAATCTGTATGAGGGAAAAACTTTGCGCGGAGCATTATTAAATTTTCTTTTTAATTGTATATAAATTTATGACAGAACAAAAAATAACCCAAGAACTTATAGATTACGCCAATAAACACAAGGTGGTGAAAAATGGCTATTATTCTAAAATCGCCAAGACCCTAGGTGCTTACTTATGGAGCATATCGCTCGGTTTTCGTTCCCGCCCACGTTTTTATGTCCGCAGAAAGAAATGAAAAAACCCCTCTACATCTTAGGAAGATATTAGTAATGAAATGAAACCTAATTCTATAATTTGTGGAGATGCCTTGGAGGAGTTGCGGAAATTTCCTGATGAAAGTATAAGTTGCGTAGTTACCTCACCGCCTTACTACGGACTGCGTGATTATGGTGTAGACGGACAAATAGGACTAGAACTCACTTACCAAGAATTTATTAAAAACCTATGTGATATTTTTGACGAAGTTAAACGTGTTCTGAGAAAAGATGGAACTTGTTTCGTTAATCTCGGTGATTCCTATGCGAGTGTGGGAAGAGTGGGCGGCGATATTGATGGAGATACTGGAATGGATATTGAAAGGGGTAGAAGCCGAATTAAAAAAGGAACATATCCAGCAAAATGTTTAATGATGATACCTGAACGCTTTGCGATTGAAATGATTGAGCGTGGCTGGATTTTAAGAAATAAACTAGTTTGGATAAAAAGAAACGCTATGCCCGAAAGTGTGCAGGATAGATGGAAGAAAGCCCACGAGTATTTTTTCTTCTTTGTAAAAAGTCAAAGATATTATTTTGACCTCGATAGTATCCGCACTCCACATCAATTAGTTTCACTCCAAAGAGCCGAATACGAACAGGGTAGAAATGCTTTAGGACAAAACCCCAGCAGTTTAGGCGACAAGTCAAAAGAATATGGTATGCCCGCCAGAATAGTAAAGCTAAACGAAAAAGGGGCGGTGCCTCCTGACTTTTTAGATATATTCACCAATAGCGGTGAGGATGGAGCAATAGAACATTACGCCACCTATCCGCAGACTTTGATTGCTCCGCTTATTCGGGCTGGAAGCAAAGAGGGAGATATTGTGCTTGACCCTTTCTTTGGTAGCGGCACAACTGGCATAGTCGCCAATAAACTCGGCAGAAAATATATCGGAATAGATTTGTCAAAGGATTATTGTAAAATAGCGGAAGATAGGTTAAAAGCACAAGGTAATAACCTCTTTTCTTGACAGAAGGCGGATATCATAACACTACGGGTGCTTGACACCGCTAGCACTATCTGATACACTCTAAGTAGGTCGAGTCAGCACTTTGATAACCGAATCGGGGAATTAACAAGGCTCGCAACTTACTGCGGAATGAAAATGTATAAATTGCAAAAAGAAGATGGAAAGTATCTTGTTCAATTTAATGCTGAAAAAAGCGGAGGTCAAGCAATGCAATGGGAAAAGTTTGACACTCTTGAAGAAGCATTAGAGTACATAAGAAAAGGAATGGAAAAATAACCCTTTTACATGTTTCCTCCAGGCACAACTTGTAAGAGGGGTGTCTGGCGAAAGTAGATTACTAGATTAACAAAAAATAAAATGGAAAAAGAAACATTGTGGTTGCCAGATGGTTATGGAAAAAATACTGTCATCTTTGATAAAAAGGGTGAGCCGTATATTGCAAAAGAAAATCTTAAAAGCGGAGCAAATATATGGAGAATTGAAAAGATTGAAAGGATAGTGGCAGATGAAATGATTAAAAGTGGTTGTGATGTTTTGAAAAGCGAAGTTAAGTAAATTATCAACCTAAATGAATGAAAAGAAAATGAATAAAGAACAAAAAGATTACTTGGATAAATTGAGAGAAAGTGGCGAAACCAATATGTTCGGTGCAGGACAATATCTTCAATGGGAATTTGGACTTGAGAAAAAAGAAGCTCGGATAGTATTAAGTGAATGGATGAAAAGTTATAAGTAGAATTATCAACCCCCGATTTGGTTATCAGAGTGTTGTCATAAAATAAACACAATTATGGAAAAGAAAAAACTACAAGACAAAATGGTGCGCGGCAACTGGTATGTGACCAGAGAGCAGATGAGGTGGGTGAAAAAATCAGCCAAGGGAGAAACCACCGAGAGCGAAATTATCAGAAGTTTAGTCCAAGAAAAAATTAACAATGAATAAATTAGAAAAAAAGATTGATTTCAACGAGAGCGAGCACAAGGCAGGTCATCATCTCACTTTCACCGAAAATTGTTATGAGTGCCACAAGCGAGACCGCCTCATTAAAGCCTATCGAGCGGTGAATGAAAAGAAAGAGACTTTTGGACTTATGGAAGCTGAAGATGACGGCGATGCGTGGTATCAGAGAGACGGGCGGGATTACAGAGAGAGTAAATTTAATCAAGGCTTGGATAACTGGGGAGAGCGAGACTTCGGCAAATTAAATTAAAATGGAAAAAGAAATAGAAAAACTTATAAAAATTAGCACTTTGCGAGATGTGGAAATAAAGATAGTAGAAGCTAGACTTGGTGGCTTCATCGTCCCAGAAGAAGTTATTACAATGTTGCGAGACTTAGAAATTGAATATAGAAAAGATGAAAATGAAACAAAATAGAGATTTCCAAATCACAGTTTTAATAGGAATCTTCACTACGGTCGGAGTGTTGGGATTGTTGATTGTTCCAAATTAAGATGGATAAAAGTATTAAAACAAAAGAATATCGTTTTGACGAAAAACGCCACAGGCATGAACTACTTGTAGATGGCGAGTGGAAATCTTTAACGGGTTGCACGACTATTCTCGGAATTTTAGCAAAGCCCGCTTTAATCCAATGGTCTGCTAATATGGCGGTGGATTATGTGGAAGAAGAAGTTAGAAAAATCGCAAAAGTTGATGAAGCAACTTGGATGCAAGAATTTTCTGAAGAATGGGGAAGGATATTAAAAGAAGCCAAGACCGCACATAGGCGTAAAAAGGAGGAAGCGGGGGTAAAAGGTACGGATGTCCATTCTGACATAGAAAAGCTTGTGGCGGGGCTTATAACGGCTAATAAAGGCATATTTAAGGGAGATGAGAAGCATGAGAATCCTCAAATACAGCATTTTATAGATTGGGCGATAAAAAACAAAGTAAAGTTTCTTGAAACAGAAAAAGGACTTTACTCAAAATCTTTATTTCTTGGAGGCATTGTGGATTTGCTTTTAGAAATAGACGGGGAGGTTTGGATTGCCGACATTAAAACAGGAAGTGGAATTTACCCGGAACATTTTGCTCAAATGGCGGGGTATGAGTTGATGATAAAAGAAATGGGTTTTGAGAGAGAGATAAAAGGACATATTGTTTTGAATTTGAAAAAAGATGGAAGTTTTGAAGAAAAGCGGTCGGTTAGTGTTGAAGACGCTAAAAACTTCTTCTTAGCGTGCGTGCAAGTTTATAGATTACAAGAAAAGTTTAACAATCAAATCATATATGAGTAAAATATACGAGAAAAAAATATCAGTTGGAGCGTTCTTGAAAAAAGGAGTGGATATAAAAGATGGAGACTTAGTTGAGCTTGCTAACGAGGGAAAAGAAATTGAAGGACAATTTGGCACGCAAGATGTTTTCTTAATCAAAACTGCCGATGGAAAAGAGGGGAATATCAGCATCAATCAAACTTCCATAAATGGTTTTGTAGACGCTTTCGGAAAAGAAGCGACTAATTGGGTGGGTAAGAAAGTAAAAGTAGTCAAGATAAAACAAAATGTGTCGGGAAAATTTATTGATGTGTATTATTTTGCTCATCCTGAAGCCGAGTTGACGGAAAATGGTTTTATATTACCAAGCACGGAAATTCATCCCGATGGCGACCCTATTGAATCACCCTTTTAATGGAACAGATATATAAAACAATAGACATAATCTTCGCCGCCCAAAAGAAAGCCCGTCAAAGCAACGATTATTTAACTTTAATGGTAAACGCGGAAGCTCTACTGGAGTTTATTCCTGAACTCATAAGATACTCCGTAGAGCAAGAATCGGAATACAGAAAGTTTGAGGCGGGATTGATAGACGAAAAAGATGGTGAGAAAAAGTTAAGTGGGGCATATTGCGAAACAAAAGCCAAAGCCACTTCTTTTTATAAAGAATGGTCAAAAGCAAAACAATTTATAGAATTGATGTATGAGATGGTTAATCTAAGTAAAAAATTAGCCGGAAGCGTGGACAGAGAATTAAATGCCAGATAAAAATGGAAACAAAAATATACAAACCAACCCCGCCGTTCAATCCACATAAGAATTGTCAAAACCACAGTTGCTATTTTCTTGACGAAACTTACGAAGACGCGGAAAGTAGGAGATTATTAGTTAAGGTTTTGTCAAATTACATTGAAGAAGACAAAATTATGGAAGAAAAGTAAGTTGTCTGTGCCGACTTTACGGAGGAGATGCGATGCTCTCATTCAAATTATCGGCAAGCGGAAAAATCCAAAATCACTGATAAGCGGATTGTCAACTCAAGTGATGCATCATTTCTTCCCTAAAAGCGTTTCAAGTTTTCATCGGTATAACTGGGGTAACTTGATACCGCTGACGAACGGCGAACACTTGCGACTTCATAGTTCGGGCGACCCGTCAATACAGCAGAAAATCATTGAAATTAAAGGGCAAAAATGGTATGATGGACTAAATCGCACCAAGAGAAACTACATAAAAGCTGGGCGACAATACTACGAAGAAATGTATAAAAAATTAAAGTCGGAAGAATAATTATTAGTTAAAGCGCTCTAAAAGCGCACAAATATATGAAAAACATTCGTTCAGGAGATGTCGGACTCAAAAAAATCAACAAAATAGCAGGAGAAAAGCTGGAGCATAACGGCGAGTATATTTTAGCATTAGGAGAAACTACCGGACATGCCCATAGATTGAAAGTAGAGAATCCTAATGATATGGAAATATACCGGAATGAAAAGGGAGGAATAGTAATAAATCTCAAGAGCGAGGGTATTCTTTCTCACGAGGAACACAAGACTTTGGTGGTGCCGAAAGGGATCTACAAGCAGGTTATGGAGAGGGAGTATGACCATTTTGCTCATATAGCGCGACAAGTTGTAGATTGATTTTATGAAATATCATCATTTAACAGCCGAGTTAATAGATAGACAATGTAGAGCGGTAGAACGTCTGGATTTTGAATTGGATAAGGAAAAAGCAGAGAAATTAGTTTTACTTACTTATGATTTATTCAAATTAAAAAGACCGAAGAAAATAATTTGGTTAAAGGACATATTTGAAAAAGAGTTTGCTAGGAGCGCTAGGAGCGCTTGGAGCGCTAGGAGCGCTTGGAGCGCTTGGAGCGCTTGGAGCGCTAGGAGCGCTAGGAGCGCTAGGAGCGCTTGGAGCGCTAGGAGCGCTTGGAGCGCTAGGAGCGCTTGGAGCGCTAGGAGCGCTTGGAGCGCTGGGAGCGCTAGGAGCGCTAGGAGCGCTTGGAGCGCTTGGAGCGCTTGGAGCGCTGGGAGCGCTAGGAGCGCTAGGAGCGCTTGGAGCTTGGAATGGACTGCGCTAGATTGGGACTTTAACTGGTATGTTTTTGAATTTGAATACTGTTTGAATCCTGATAAAGATAAATTACCGAATGAAAATGATAGACTTTACTTGGAGTATTCAGAGTTGCTTATGCAGGCAAAAGAAGCGGGATTGGGATATTGGGCGGAATGGAAGAATGTTCTGTATTTAGTTCCGGATAGAATCTGCCGGTTAAATGCTTTGAATCAATACCACTCAGTAAGGGAAGCATCAATTTATTGGAAAGGCGGGGCAGAGTTTTACTATCTCAATGGGGTGAATTTTCCGAAAGACTTATGGGAGAAAGTAGTCTCTAGCAAGATGCCTTTTGAAGAAATTTTAGCCATTGAGGATATTGACCAACGCACCCAAGCAATGAGATTCGGCGATGTTGATAAGTTTATAGAACATACAAAAGCAGAATTGTTGGACGAATACAAAAAATACACGCCTGAATTAAAAGAGGTTAATTATAAACTATACAAAATTTCGCAAGGAGAAATCTTTAAGGAAGATGCTTATTATATGATCTATGATGACCCGTCTACTTTTAAGAAGTATATGTCCGGCGTTCCTTCTTGCAAGACTGTTGCGGAAGCAATGAGCTGGAAAGGGGACATTTCTCCCTCCGAGTGGCTTGGACTTAAACCCTTAATTTCAGAATCGTAATATGGGCAGAGGATTACACAAAAACTGGAGTCATAGTGAAAAGAGAAAGCGATATTTGGAACGGAGGAAGCAACCCGATTATCCAAAAGGAGGATTCAACAAACCTCCCATTAGACCTTATGCTAAAGATAAAAGATGAATAATTACCAAAAAATAAACGATATAGTTCATTTCGCAGGTATGTTTTTCAGTATGGCGGGAATTATTGTTTCTGCTTGGAGCAATAATCTGCCTGCAACATTTTGGGCTTTAGCCAGTTTATTGTGGTGTATCAATTCGTTTATTAGGAGTTAAGATTTATGAAAAAGAAAACAAAAAAAGAAACAGGTTGTGATTCCTCTTGCGGCATATATCACTGCTCTGACGGCGAGCATAATTCTTTTTGGCAGTCAATCATAAGAACAAAGGAGTGGAAGGAATGGTATAAATACGCTTCAAAGAATAGGCTCTACGATGTGGATGAAGTAGGTGAAGTTGGTTGGATGAGCGTGGAGCACGCAAAAGACTTCTTATTTTTTGTGAGGACAAAATATATCCCTTGACACTCATCTACATTTTTGATAGTATGGAAATATGGGAATACCAAGGCCGATATATGATAAAATATGTATAAAATGTAAAAAAATAACCAAAGGATATAGTAAAAAATGTCATTCTTGTTCTTTTAAAGATAACAAAAAAATGGAGGGAAAAAATAACCCTCAATGGAAAGGAAATGAAGTAGGGTATAAAGCTCTTCACGCATATATAAAGAGATATAAAAAAAGAATAAATATTTGTGAACATTGTAAAAAAAATCCATCAATGGATTTAGCTAATGTTTCAAAAAAATATAAAAGGAAAATGGAAGATTGGGTATGGTTGTGTCGCAGATGTCATATGATTTTTGATAATCAACTTTCAAGATTAGCTAAACAAGCGAGTAAAGCAGGAAATATAAGAATTAAAAAAGGTGTAGTTAGAAACAAAAAAGGATTATTTATTTAGTGCGGCTGGTTATCGGAAGAACACGCGGAAGATTTTATGAAATTTGTCAGAGGAGTTATAGTATGAAACCATCAGAAAGAATACAAGAATTAGCATTTAAAGAATGGGGAAAAGGAACTGACTCGGACGACCTTAACCAGAGTCCGCAGATGCCCGAATATATAAATGCTATTATGATTTATCTTGATGAGGTTTACGAAGCCGACAAAATCCATAGAGAACAAATGATAAAGAAATACGAAGAATATAAAAAAATATAAAATTTATGAAACTTGAAAATATTATGATAATAACAAAAGAAGATAATGATTGGGAGGAAATTTGGGAAAAGAATTTAATGGGGGAACAACATCCTGATGAAATAAAATTATTTATTCAACAGACACTCCAAGAACAGAAGAAAAAATGGCAAAAAGAACGGAGCGGATGGAATGAACTCAAACAATGCCCGCAATGCCACACTATGAAAGTCTTTACCACCAAAGTCTGTTATTCGTGCAAAGAAAAGAATGATATTAAGGAAGAATTGATAAAAAGAATCAAAAACGAATTTCAATACGGATCCCTGCGTGAAAGTTTTGAGGAGTATTTCCCTAAAGACAGGGAAGCTTCCGAGGGAATCAGACCCAGTTTAAGTAATCGGAGCGGAGCTCTGGCGTATCTAGCTGACATACAGAATTATTTGCGTAAGTTGGATAAAGAATTATGAACCCAAAACAATTGCTGGGAATGGATGAAATAAAATTATTTATTCAACAGACACCCCAAGAACAGAAGAAAAAATGGCAAAAAGAACGGAGCGGGGCTTACGATTACAATGGCTGTCCTCAATGCGGGGCGGGAAGAACTGAAATAATCACATCAAATTCTTCTGACCCTACTCTCATAGAGAGATAAAATATCAAATAAGTAAAGATAAAATGGAAAACACAGAAATGGAAGGTGTATTAACTATAAAGAAGAATGGGCAATTGGTGGCAATTGTTTATTCCGATGTCATAAAGAGAACGCAGATAATTTATTCAGTCAAAGAGATGGGAATGGGGGAGATACAGGAACTGCTAAAAACTGGATTTGATTATTCAAAAGAAAAAGGGCAAGATAGATAGATGATAATTGTAAACACTAAAACAATACTGAAGGATTTAAAAGGGCAGGATTTGAAGGACAACAATAATCTCCCTATCTTAACCGGTGCTATTTTTGTCAATGTTCTCTCCGCTATCACTAGCAATCCCACTTTAGCTTGGCAGTTAGGCAAGAAATTCGCCACCGAGGACAAAGTGGAATTAAAGGCCGAAGAAGTCGTATTTCTAAAAATGGAAATAGAAAAAGTCGCCACGGGAGACAGAGCGTGGCTCGCCTCTATGGTGGCGGGACAGATACTTGAACTGTTGGATAAATGAATATCTGCGGAAAAGAGAAATGTGAAGTGTGCCCCATTGACTACACCGAAGGAGATTATTTAAGAGACCTATTGCAAGGGATAAATAATCGCATACATTGGAATACAGTTTATTTCGTGATTATTTTCTATCCTCTCTCATATCTCATTCTGGGCAAGATAGGGTTGGTATTAGCTTTTATTTTTAATTACATCGGTATCAAGACTTGCGGATTTTTAGGATATAATCCTCCAAAGGAAGAATATCCGCCTAATGTTTGCTCGGCGGGTGTTGAGGATTGTAAAATATGTCTAAATACTTACATTCATGACCATGACTTTAATGTGAAGTATTATCAGAGTTTGAAGTGGTGGGAAAAATGATATAATATCTATATGCCTAAAGGATTACAGGGTTTTCAAAAAGGGAATATGTGGGGGTCTAAAACCAAAGGAATGCCCCATAAACCCCATGTAGGTTTTCAAAAGGGACATAAAATAAATGTAGGAATATCTCGGAAAATGTCTGAAGAAGGAAAACAAAAGATAAGTGAAGAAAATTCCCACTTATGGAAAGGAGATAATGTTAAATATAGAGCATTGCATTGTTGGGTAGAAAGACAATTAGGAAAACCAGGAGTATGTGAAGACTGCGGCAAAATTAGTTCTAAGCAACACACAATGCATTGGGCGAACATCAATGGACTTTATAAGAGGATAATATCTGATTGGCGAAGATTGTGTGTTAAATGTCATAAAAAATTTGATATGCTCAATCCAGTATCTTTGAAAAAAAGAAAATATATTGTGTCATGAACATGAATTTAATTTGGCGAGAAAAAAAGTGGCGGGATATATTTTAATTTATGAAAAAAGGATTTGTTTGTTCAGCTTGGGATTTACTGCATACGGGGCATATTGCTCTCTTGGAGGAGGCAAGAAGCCAATGTGATTATTTAATTGTAGGTCTGCATACAGACCCCACCCTTGACCGCCCAGAGAAAAACAAACCTGTCCAAACATCTTTTGAGAGATTTATGCAGTTAAAAGGATGCAAGTTTGTTTCAGAGATTGTCCCATATGACACGGAGGAAGATTTATTAAATATGCTACAAATGATAAACCCTGATATTAGATTTATCGGCGAAGAATACAGAGGGAAACCTTTTACAGGAAATCAACTGCCGATTAAAATAATTTACACCGCCAGAAGACATAATTTTTCAACGAGCAGTTTAAGGCAGAGAATAAAAAATGGTTAAAAAACATTTCATATTTGACCTTGACGGCACTTTGGCCGAATCTAAAACTCCGGTCTCGGAGAGTATGAGGCGAACTCTCAACAAACTTCCGAATGTCTATGTAATCTCCGGTGCCTCCAAAGAGCAAATGGAGTCTCAATTAAAAGGAGTGAAGTGCAAAATCCTCGCCCAGAACGGAAATCAGACAGACAAATGGATAAACTATTTAAGAGACGCGCACCGAAAAAGAATCTTGAGACATATCAACCTGTTAAAAAAGAAATACGGCTACATGGGAGAATGGGAACACCGAGGTTGTCAGATTTCATATAGTTTCACGGGGCACAATGCTCCGGCTCATATCAAAAAAGCCTTTGACCCCGATAAAAAAATCCGCCAGCATATTTTAGAAATATACCCTTTCAACGAACCGGAGTTAATAGCGCAGGTTGCGGGAAACACTTGCATAGACTATAATACAAGGAACGGCACTAAAGGAAAAAACCTTATGGAATATACACGAAATATGAATATGGACGAGTGCATCTACTTTGGAGACAACTTGCAAGAGGGCGGAAATGACCATTCAGTCGTGGGCGTAATGGATACAGTGGCAGTCAAAAACCCCGATGATTTACTAGAAAAATTACAGGAATATGTCTAAACGGATTTGCCTGACAGGTGGCGCGGGGTTTGTTTGCTCGCACATTTTTGAGCATTTTCTTCGCGATACAGACTGGGAAATTATCATACTTGACAAGCTAACCTACGCTTCAAATGGACTTGACAGAATAAGGGATATAGAAGCATTTAATAACGCAAAAAACTCCGAGAGGGTTAAAATGTTCGCGGTGGATTTACAGCAACCCTTATCCGAGGGAGTGAAGCAGGAAATCGGCGAGGTGGACTATATCTTAAACCTTGCTAGTGAGTCCCATGTGGATAGAAGTATCGCTAACCCCGTTCCTTTTATAGAAAACAATGTGAAGTTAGTTTTGAATATGTTGGAGTGGGCGAGGGAGTTAAAAGGACTGAAAAAGTTTATCCAATTCTCCACGGACGAGGTGTACTCGGTTGCGCCGGAAGGGATAGATTACAAAGAAGGCGATAGACACAACGCCGCAAATCCCTATGCCGCCAGCAAGGACTGTCAAGAATCTATTTGCCGTGCTTACGCTAACACTTATGGAATACCTATTAACATCACTAACAGCGCAAATATAATCGGAGAGAGACAACATCCCGAAAAGTTTGTGCCGCTCTGCATTAAAAGTATTCTGAACGGAACAACGATGAAGATACACTCTAATCCCGAACAGACAAAAGCGGGTTCAAGATTTTATCTTCACGCTAGAAACATCGCCCAGGCCCTCCATTTCATTTTAGAGAAAACAGATGAGAAACTAGATAAAATAGATGCCTCGCTGGGTTGCTGGAATATAATCGCTGATGAAGAAGTGAATAATTTAGAAATGGCGCAGAGGATAGCAAAGATTATGGGCAGAGAATTAAAATACGAACTCGTGAATTTTCACCAGAGTCGCCCTGGGCATGACCTCCGTTACAGCTTATCTGGGGAAAAATTAAAATCAAAAGGTTTTACTTACCCATACAATTTGGAGCAGAGTTTGAAAAAAACAGTGGAATGGACATTAAAAAGTGAAAATAAAAAGTGGTTATGAAAACAATCGCCATTGTTGTGCCATCACACAAACAGGAACTCACAGACCTTTTTCTGAAAAATTGGAAGGAGTTAATCGTGAAACATAACGCGGAGTTTATTTTAGTAAACGATAGCGGGGATAAACCTTTCATAGAACACGATGGCAAAAGAATAGATTTAGAAAGTGATTTAGTGAGCAATAAGTGCGCTGGAGTTCGGCAGTTAGGATTTCTCTACATAGCGCAGAGTTTACCTGACATAGAATATATACTTACTTTTGATACAGATACAAGTCCGATAGGCGACCCAATCCAAGACCATATAGACGCTTTGAATATGCGGGTGCCGATTAGCTGGGTTTCAACCGGCTCGGAGTATTTTAGGGGGTTCCCCTATAAAGTGCGTTCTGAAGCCCCTACGATGCTCTCACATGGCGTGTGGGAGGGTAATTATGATTGGGACGCGCCCTCGCAACTATTAAAAGGGGACACCGAGGCAACATTTCCCAAAATGGTCATCCCAAAGGGTGTATTCACGACTATTTGCGGTATGAATTTAGCATGGAAACGAGAAGCTCTGCCCTATATCTATTTTGCTCCAGTCGGGCAATTTAAGGGTTGTGAAAGAGCAGACGATATATGGATGGGGATAATGGCGATTAAAAAGTTTGCTGAACTTAACTGGGCGATAGTATCGGGCTACGCGAAAGTAGACCATTTAAGGGCAAGTGATGTGTTTATTTCAATGGAAAAAGAGGCAGTTGGACTGCGCCACAACGAACTTTTCTGGGCTGACCCTGAAAATTACAACGGCGATCCATGGTTCGCCGAGTTCCGCCGAAAAACATTAGCGTGGTATGAATTAACAAGATGATTGAATACCACGGCGAAAAATATAAAATTGTCGTAGTAATTCCCGCAGGGCGTGAAAAATACTTATCTATTTTCAAGAATTTTTTGTATCGCAAACTAGATGAGGGCGTTTTAGACGCCATCCAGTTGTGGCAAAATACAGTGGATGCTAACGACCTTGCATACCTCACTTCAATGGAATTAGAGAACCCAAAGGTAAAGATTTATAGATTAGGCGAACCAATTACTCCCACTTGGGAAACTTACAACGCTTTGCAGACGCATAAATTCTTTGTCAATGCCCACGATGATGATACAATTTATATAAGATTTGACGATGACATAGTCTGGTGCGCCGATGATACGATAGAAAAAATCTGCAAAGCGAGGATAGACCACCCCAAAGCCTTTTTAATAGTTCCAAACACAATAAACTCAACCCTTTTCAATTCGTGGCATCAAGAAAACGGAGCGCTCTCCGAGGAGGCGGGCAAGGTGAGAAGATATACAAAGAGCGACCCTGATTATGCTTACCTGGACGCTTTTAATTACACAGATGGAAGATTTTGTGATTTAATTCATTCAACTTTTAAAAAACACTATTTGGAAAATACTTTGAGCGCGTATTATCTTCCCAGTAAAAGTCTTGACGAGTATCAAAGATTTTCAATCTGTTGCATTGCTTGGTGGGGTAGGGACAAGTTAAGACCAGGTTATATTGAGGAGCCTCAACTAGCATGGCAAATACCTGAAGCGTTGAAAAGACCGAACTTTCTTTGCGGAGATGCTCTCGTAACGCATTATTCGTATCATACTACCCGTCAGTATTTAACCACAACAGGAGACATCCATTTACAATTTTATAAAACGACAAAAGAAAATGCTCCAAGCAAGTAAAGAATTGCGCCTATGCGCGGATGCTCATGAAACTGCGATTATCACAGAGGATGAATACAAAATCGCCGAACTTTTCTCTTATGATAAACAAATTGATTTCATCGTGGACATTGGCGCAAACTTAGGCACGGCTTCTGTTCAATTCCAAAAGTTCTATCCCAAAGCGAAAATTCTAGTCTGTGAACCCGAACCAGAGTTGATGAAATATGCTAAACTTAACACAGGCAATAAACTTATTTATGTGGAAGAAGCTATTATTGGAGATGACCGAAAGGAAGTGGTATTTAATGTGTGCCGCTGGCAGGGCAATCATCATGTGGACGGAAACTTTAGGTGGGACTTGTTTGAGCCAATGGGTAGTGAGAAAATTGGCGAGATAAAAGTCAAGGCAAGCACTCTAAAGGACATAATGGACAAATACAATTTCCCCCAGATAGATTTACTGAAGATTGACACCGAAGGAATGGAAGGTCAGATATTGACAAAATTCAAACCACACTTAAACCTAGTCAAACACTTTAGAGGCGAATGGCACGGAGACAAGGATAGAGAGATAATGAAAGAAGCTCTAAAGGACACCCACGATATATTTATTGACAGAAAGCATTGGACACATGGAGATTTTTTCGCCACCAGAAAAGATATAAGCGAAGCGTTGAAGAAAGTAATTGAAAAAGACGGATATAGGATAATACAGCGAGTGGGATTACCGGATTTAATTATAACGATATGAAAAGAGGAATAATCGTTTGCACAAGTTCCTATACCCACGCTTTTCTTCAACCTTTACTGGAAAGTATCAAAGAAACGCCCTATGATATTTTAATTGTAAGCAACGATAACTTCACTCCTGACTTATCCTATTTCAACCGACGGTATGATATAATTATAAATGATTGGAATGGTTGGGAGATTGCGGGAATCCAAAGAGGAAAAGAAAATTTCGCTGAATTTATTTTTCTAATGGATACAACTCTAATAAAAGATATTTCTTTATTTGATAAGTTATTCGCAATAGAGGGAAATGTTGTTTTAACGGCGGGAAATTTCCACTACCAGGGGAAATTCGTAACCAAAGAACTACCAAACCTCCCAAGAGTCCACGATAAAAATACGGCAATAATGTTAGAAACGAAATGGTTGGATGGATATAAATACACAGAGTTTGAACCCGACTTAAAAGTCCACAGCGATATTTGGGAAGAAAAATTCGGCCAGAGAAGAATGAGATTAGAAAATGAATATATGATAAAATGGAAAGGGACTGCTTGGGTAAGCTCTAAACAATACGAAGAACTAATGGAGCAACTTAAAGAGAAAAAGATAGACAATAAATAAAAGTAGTTGTATAGTTTTAGAATGAACGAAGATAATAAAATAGCTGGAGAACAGCCAAATAACAGTAAAGTTCCTCCTCAATTACAACCTTATCAATATAAGAAAGGGCAAAGTGGCAATCCATCTGGCAGACCGCAAGGTATTTCACTTAAAGAATACGCCAGATTAAAATTCCGCACGATGACAGATGAGGAGAGGGAAGATTTCTTTAATGGGATGAGTAAAATAGATTTATTCAAAATGGCTGAAGGAAATCCCCAAGACGATATTACAAGTCTAGGAGAGAAGATAGAGGTAATCCCTATTTATGGCGGCATTTCAAAACACGACAGCGACCAAAAAGATATTCCAGCTCAAGAGACGAATTAGAGCTGTAAGTGGCGGAACTTCGGCTAGTAAAACTATCTCTATCCTAGTTTGGCTTATTGATTATTGTCAAAGTGTAGATGGGCAGATATGCACAGTAGTAGCGGAGAGTGTCCCCCATTTATTACTCGGAGCGATCAGAGACTTTCAGAACATAATGAAAGCTAACGGCTACTGGGATGATAATTGCTGGAATGAAACTAAACATATCTACACTTTCAGCACTAAAAGTTTCCTAGAGTTCATTTCTTTTGATAAATTCGGCAAAGCCCACGGGCCGAGACGAGACATCCTTTTCTTAAATGAAGCAAACAATATCCCCTATATCATCGCCGACCAGCTCATTACTAGAACCAGAAAGATAGTATGGATGGACTGGAATCCCAGCGAGGAGTTTTGGTTCTATACGGAGATGCAAGGCAAGAGAGAAGATATTGATTTCATAATTCTCACCTTTTTAGACAACGAAGCGTTAGATGAAGTTTCTAAGAATGAAATCCTGGCGCACAGGAATAATAAAGAATGGTGGACAGTGTATGGCGAGGGAAAACTTGGAATTATCACAACTAGGATATACAAGGATTGGAATATCATTGATGAGATTCCGCACGAAGCCAGACTGATAGCGAGGTGGTTGGATTTCGGTTATACCAATGATCCCAGCTCAATAGGAGATGTTTATGAATACAACGGAGGGTATATTGTGGATGAACAGCTTTACCAAAGAGGAATGTTGAATAAACCTTTGGCGGATTTTCTTTTGAGTTTAGAAATACCGCAGACTTTAGTAATTGCCGATTCGGCAGAACCTAAAAGTATTGATGAGATAAGAAGTTTCGGAGTTAATATCGTGGGAGTATCTAAACAGAGAGGAGAATCTAAAACAGAAACTTTTGTAAAATGGAGCATCGGCATAGTTCAGAATCAAAGAATATCAATCACCAGAAGGTCGGCTAATACTCTTAGAGAATACAGAAACTATTTATGGATGGTGGATAAAAATGCTAAAATCCTAAATGTGGAAGACCCAAAATCGGCTAACCACTCCATGGCGGGAATTAGATATGTCTTACTCACAATGGTAAATAATTCAAGTAAAGGTATGGAAGAAGAAAAAGCTGATAGAATGTTATCGCGATTAAAACAATTAACTCCTCAAACTCGATGAAACGTCCCACACTTAATGATAAAGACGAATATGCTATAATAAAAGAAATCTATTTTAGAGAAGATAGAGTACGGGAAGAACTTGACCCCACAGAGCGACTGGAACGAATGGAGAGCAAGCAAAGATTTAATAATAAAAGTTCGCGTTAGATGATATAATAAAAAATAATGCTAAATATAAAACAAGAACTCGAAATCATACGGACTAATCATGATAAAACCATAGATTTGGTAGATGGTTTGAAGTTTTCCCAGAAACAACAAATCAGAACCATCGAGTTCTATAACAACTCAAAGTACCTTAACGGACAGAGAGACGAGCTGGGCAGAGAGAAACCTTTTTTTCAAATCTTAAACGCTATCTGCGATGTGGAAAACTCCGCCAAAGATATTGATACTAAAGATATTCAAATCTCTTCCGATGACGCTAACCACTATTTAGAGAGCTGGCTACTTTCCAAGGATATTTATGTTTGGATGAAGGAAACCAACTTTGCCAAGACTCTAAACGACATGCGAGATATGCACACTCGCTACGGCTCTCTCTTAGTTAAGAAAGTAATGAAGGATAAAGAACTTACTTTAGAGTTGCCGGAATGGAAGAACACTCTGACCGACCAAGTGGATATAATCAAAGGGGCAATCGTGGAGACCCACTGGATGACCGCCAATGAAATAGGGAAGATGAGCGAATGGAAGAATGTTGACACTGTGCTAGAGAAATTAAAGGGCAAAGGTTCAAGCAAGCGAGTGCCGATTTTTGAGATACGAGGAGAATTCTCCCATGCCACTTACAAGGACGCGATGGGATTAAAATACACCAGCAAGGATGAGGAAGAATACAGCTACCAACTTTATTATGTGGCGGGCAATCCGGTAGAGAGCGGCAAAGAGAACTTTGTGGATGGATGCGTAGTTCTTTACTGTGAAGATGACACCGAGCGAGTGTATAAATATCTGGCTAGGAAACCCAAAGCGGGCAGAAGTTTCGGGGTGGGAGTGATGGAAGAAGGCGAAGAAGCCCAAGTATGGACAAATGACGCGGTTCTAAAGCAAGCAAGGGCGATGGAATACACCACTAAAGTAATTGGGCAAACCGCCAGCAAGAAACTTAAAGGTAGAAATCTTTTAACAGAAACAGACGATGGAACTATTTTAGAACACGAAGACAATAAACCGATAACTAATCTTAATCTGCTTCCCTCCGGCGGACTACAACAGTACAACGCTTTGATTACGCAGTGGTATGACCAACTGGAAAAGACTACATCCGCTTACGCGGCGCAGAGAGGTGAAACACCTCCAAGTGGCACTCCTTTTAGACTGCAAGCCACGATACTGCAACAGAGCAATAGTGTTTTCAAGACTTTACAACAAGAATTGGGGATATTTATCACCGAGATTGTAGAGGATTGGATTATGCCCCACTTGGCAAGCAAATTAACCAAAGAACATATCCTTTCCTATGATTTCTCACCAGAGGAGCTAAAGGAAATAGACCACAAGTTCTCCACTAAAAACGCTAATGATATAATTATAGAAAAGATACTCTCTGGTGGTTTAGAGAAACTTCCTACGCAAGAAGATTACGACTCTATCTACGAGGCGCAAGATACTTTTATCAAGCAGACTAAATCACAGAGGTTTATCCAAATCCCCAAAGACTTTTATAGAAATCTTAAAGCTAAAGTCACAGTCAATATCACCGGCGAACAGAGAAACAAAGCGGCGACACTAGAGAGTTTAAATAACATACTGATAACTTACGCTTCTAACCCTAACCTCTCCCAAGACCCTGTGGCTTCACAACTCTTGGCAAAAATTATAGAATTAAGCGGAGCGGGGATCAGTCCGATTAACATAGTGTCCGCTATTAACGAGAAAGCCAAGATGGACGCGGAAACACAAGAGCAAAATGCGCAGATGCAAGGAGGACAGGGGGCAATACCAAGTCCACTATCATTACAAGCGAACCCTAAGAAACAATTAACTAATGCCTAACTCTCTAAAGGACTTTTACTTAAATGAGGTGATGCGCAACGATGTCAAGGAATATCTGATACAATTCTTAAAAGAGGAAGCGATAGGGAGACTGCTAGATGAAGATAGTGATGCTCCCACCTACGGATTCGCTGAAGCTAAAACAATAATTGAGAAAGCATTTAATAACTTGGAAGTATTATTTTCTCCTAAGGTCAAAGAGAAAGAACAGTATAACGAGGCTAGATAGTATGGCAAAGAAAAAGAAAAAAGGTAGGAAGAAGACAGTGATGTATAAAGCTACCGGAGGTAGAATGTACTGAGACCCAAATAAGTCATTAAACTGTTTCTGGCAAATCGGCTCTGCATAAACCGACTAACCGCATGGCAGTTCAAGCATAACCTGCCAAATATCTATGGCTGAAGAAGCTGAAGATGTCGCTGTGGACAAAGAGGATGCAAGCACAGAGGTTGAGGAAGCTACCGAGAGCAACGAAGTCAGTGAACAGGAGGACGCTGAATCTGCTGAAGTGGAGGATTTGCGAAAAGCAAAATCTCAACTGACAGCTAGAGCCAAACGGGCTGAAGAGGAGCTAAGATCCCTTAAAGCCAATCCTCCCATTACAAGCGACCCACAACTTTCAGACGAACTTAAACTGATTGCTCGCGGATTATCTGACGAAGAAATCGAGCAGGCGAAAGTGATAGCGAAAGGCAAGGGAGTTCCCCTGCCGGAAGCTGTCAAAGACCCTTTATTCTTGGTCTATCAAAGCGATTTGAAAGAAAAAGAGAAAAAGGAAAAAGCCAAGCTCGGAGCTTCAAAGGGTTCAGGTGAATCGCAAGATGAAACCTTAATCAAGCCAGAAATGACCCGCGAGGAGCATGAAAAGGCGTTCAAAAAAGTTATGGGGTTATAACTAACATTGAAAACATAAAATGTTAGTCGAAAAGTATGGCAACAGGCACATTTCCGACAGCCTCGATGTCTACCACCACGCTTGCCAGCTCTATCCCTTAAATGTAGGGGGATATAAAATCTTTTCTAATCAATGGGGAACATCCGACAGGACAACCCTCAAGAACCTTGAAAATTAAGAATGTTAACGAAAATATATAATCAGTTAAAAATTCTTAATCAACGCGGACTTGCAGAGACTAAACGAAAAGACACTGAAAAGTGATGCGATAGTCCGACCAATGTCTATAAATAAAAACATTGACCTAGCAGAAATGCTCTGGGCATTCCGAAAGGAATAGTAACAATAAGCTACTTTGGGGCGAGCGAATCAACGAATTCTTCAAACTGAAACTGATGATTGCGGATTTCTTCATCGATCGTTCTCCCGAACTGGCGAATGGAGGTTCTGCACTCTATACTCCAAATCTAACTGAGTTTGCGGCGGCGGCTAAGTCAAACGCAACAGCCGTTAATATGATGGCGGCATTGATTTTTCAATGAAAATCCACTCTAATTGACTCGAACGCTGAAATGCCAACGAGGCGGAAGCGAAAGCGCCGTGAGAGACTAAGCGAGAGGAACTCGAAAGAGTATGCAATAGTCCGCTCTTATAGGAAAAGAAACTATAAGAAGTTAGCAGAAATGACTAACTTATGTCGCAAGACATATAACAATAGGTACACTTAACAACGCAACCGATACTAAAGTTACTTTGACAGTAGACCAGTGGTATGAAGTGAGCTTTGCGATTGAAGATCGTGAAGCCGCCCAGGTTAAGCATTCCTACTATATTCAGGAAAAATACGCGAGAAGCGCAGGATATACGATGGCTAAGAAGCTAGAAGTAGCACTGGCAGACCTTTTCAAAGGGTTTGACACAACAGTAGGTGCTTCCACAGCCGCTCTAGCCGATAGCGACATTCGTGCGGCTATCTCCGCTCTTGAATCGGTAGGAATTGACACTACAACCGATGTCGCTTTCTTTCTCTCTCCGGCGGTGTTTTGGAAGCAAATACAAAACATTGACAAGTTTAGCTTGGCAGTAAACTCGCCAGTAAACGACCCGACAGCGAAAACTCCGCGCGCGACATTGTATGGAATTCCGGTTTATGTTTCTAACAACATTCAATATGTTTCAGGAACGGCTGGAAGATACAACGCCCTAGCTCACCGAGACGCTTTGCACTTTGCGACTTCTCCACTGGGTTCTGGCGGTTCAATGGGCAGTTCAATGACAGGCAGGTATGGTGTTCGTGTGCAATCAAACTACATCCCCGATTATCTCTCTACTCTAACAACCGCAGACTTGCTCTACGGAGTTGTGGAGAACAGAGGCAACGCAGGGGTGGTGATTCTCACGCAGGCATCCAACTAAGTCAATTATTAGAATAATTGTTTGGCAGTACTCACTCCTGTTTGAGAGATACTGCCAAAACAGGAAACAATTAAATTTATGGGAGGAGTTCAAATATCGGGGAATATAAAAAAAGAGAGTGTTAGAATAGACCCTAGTGGAAATATCATTAACGCTAAGACTAAGGAAATAATCTCTCCGGTTGAGCCGGAGTTTGTTCCGCCTGTGACTGGCACAACACCCGTGGTACAGTCTCCAGTGGAACTACCGAAAGCGGAAGTGCCAAAAGCAAGCAAGTTGGATGAGTTGATTAGCAAGAAAGTGGAGGAAATTATTAACAGGAAAATAATCGAGGCACTAGAGAATTTATGAAAGTTTTTTTCACCAATAATTCGCTCGAAGGATGTTACAATGTTCGCTGTCTTTTTCCTCTCCAGGAGAATGGCTGGGACGGCGACCGCACAACAATGTCATTACAACGAATATCCTCCTCGCAGAAAGCCAAAGCTCTGGTGGACGCAGATGTGGTAGTTTTCCACAGACCCGACAAGGAAGCACAATTAGTAATGGCGCGAGTTCTCAAAAAAGCTGGCAAGAAAGTGGTGATGGATAATGATGATACTTTCAAAGATTATGGAGGCTTCAAATTCAACGATTATATGAATGAGGAGAAAGTAAAGCGTGGACTGGGAACTCTCAATAAAAGTATAGACACTTTCGCCAAAGAAGCCGACCTCATAACTTGCTCTACCGAATTTCTTAAAAAGGAATATCTTGAATTAAATCCAAATGTGGTAGTCTTGCCGAACTGCGTAGACCCGTTTTACTTTCCCGAACCCTTGCGGAACGAAACAGATATAGTAAGAATCGGCATAACGGGAAGCGTGGGCGTAACGGCTGATGTGGAAGTGCTGAAACCGATAATTGAACACTATGAGCACGATAAAAGGGTTCGTCTAGTCCTCCTATCTCTGCCCCCCGAAGGCGACAATGAAATCTACAAAAAACTTTATGTGGACGAATACGCTTTTTGGAACAAAGTAAACATAGAATGGCACTCTTTTGTCAGTAGTGATGTGTACTATCAATACTTGAATGAATTGAAACTAGATATGGTGATAATTCCGCGCGCTGATTCATACTTTAATAGAGCTAAATCAAATCTTAAATTTCTTGAAAACAGCATGTTGGAAATCCCCACTGTGGCGCAAGCATTTTCTACGGGAGATTCGCCATATCAAGGAATTGAAGACCAAAAATATCTCTTACTAGCCAATACTTTTGACGAATGGATTGCTCAAATCGAAAAGTTGATAAATGATAAGGAATTAAGGCGAGAAATGGGAAAAAGGGCAAAGGAATATGTGGAATCCAATTACGCTATCGAGCGTCATGCGTCAAAATGGTATAATGCGTATGCAAAACTACTAGAAAAATAATATGTCGAACAAAAATACACAATTCAAAAAAGGACATATAGGTTATAAAGGAATGTTAGGTAAAAAACATTCTCAAGAAACCAAAGCCCATTGAATATGATGTAGCACATGGATTTAGACCACGATTATGGAATCGTTATTCTTTATTAACTAAAAAACAAGAAAATGCTTTATCCTAAAACTGTGAATATCCAAAATCTCCGCTTAAAAGAATTGCTAACCAAGAAAGCAGAGTTAATTACTCTTGGGCGCGCCAAATCAGAAGAAATAGAACAACTGGAAAAAGAAATGGAAGAAACTGACAAGCAAGTCCAGGAAGAAGAAAAAAAAGTTGACATTTCCGACCTCTTAGAGAAAGAAAAAGCTATCACCGCGAAAGTAGATGACGCAATAAAAGAAATGAACGCCTTGAAACAGCAAATCTATGATAAAATGATTAAAGAAGTATCTTCTGAACTCCACACCAAGTACGACGAGCTGAAAAAAAAGAAAGAAGAACTAGAGACGGAGAGAAACAAAATTGCATTGAAAGCTCAAAAATATACTGACCGCATAATTCCGCTCGGCAGAGAACTAATGAAACCCTTTTTGGAAGATATGTATGACGACTACGAATCAATCCAACTGATTGATGGGGAAATCCAAGCAACCATATTCTCACATCTCCAAGATTTTAAGAATAATTTTAAGAAAAAATAATGATTGTATTTTCAAATTCAACTGATAAAACAGGAATAGTGGAACAAGCCAGAGCTTTAATGAGAGTAGATTCTTTTCAATGGCCGACAGAAAATATCGTCAATTCTTGCAATAATTATCTTGACACAGTTACCGGATACGCCATCGGAGCGGACAGGAGATTTCAATTTGACTCATCCAATCACTCTAAATTGCCTATTGGAACTACTAATCTAGTGATAAATCAAGCGGAGTATTCATTTCTAACTGACGAGCAAGGAAATAAAATATTAAATCTTATTAGGATTGATATTTTAGATGCTTCAGGACTTTATAGGCAACTTATTCCGATAGACCAAGCCAACTTAAACGGCGTAGCACTAGACGAATGGAATAAAACGGCGGGATTACCTCTCTATTACGATAAAATCGCCGATAATATCATTAAACTCTACCCGAAACCGATTGCCAGCGTAACCGCAGGACTTAAATTCTACTTTCAAAGAACCCCCTATTATTATGTGGCGGCTGACACGACAAGAGAAACAGGTATGCCCCCTTTGTTGGATAGGGGATTCGTTATCGCTTCGGCTTACGATGGAGCATTAACTCTCGGATTGGCGAATCTGCAACCTTTGAGCATAGAGTTTCAAAAAGAACAAGAAAAGATGATAGATTATTTTGAAAATCGGCTGACTGACGAACCGCTTAAAATGACTATCAAACATAGAAGTAGCAGATGATTACTATTTTTAACTGTTCCGTAAGGAAACTAAACAAAAATTGCAAATCGTTATTGGGTTGGTGGAACAGGAACATGGGATAACAGTACAACTACGCACTGGAGTGCGACTTCTGGCGGAGCGGGAGGTGCTTCTGTCCCGATTTCTTCTGATGATGTAATTTTTGATGCTAGTAGCGGCGGAGGCACAGTAACGCCAAACTATGATATGACAGTAGTTTCTATTGAGATGGCAACTTTCACGGGCATACTTAATTTTAGTGCAAATAATAATAATCCAACAATGTTAGGTTTTAGGGCGTATATTGGAGTTGGCTCGGCAACTTTAAATATGGGTAGCGGAACTTGGACTTTGACAGCTTCAACTGGCGGCGGCGGAGGGTGGACTATTTATAGCACTGCAAATCTAACTCTGAACGCTAATACTTCCACGATAAAATTTACTAATACCGATTCAGCCTTTGGAGATTTCATATATTTTTATGGCGGTGGACTTACCTATTATAATGTTTGGTTTGCCAGAGGTACAAGTACGGAAACTAATTATATTTTTGATTCAAATACTTTCAATGAACTTAAAGATACAGGAACTGTCGCTCACGCTTTGCGATTTTTGCAAGGTACTACTCAAACAATCAAGACTTGGACAGTTTCAGGCACAGCAGGAAATTTAATCACTATAACCAGTAATGGTCCAGGCGCACATACTCTGCAAAAAACTATTACATCTCCAGCTACTATTACCTCTGACTATACAAGTATTTCTTTATCTAATGCCTTAGATATTTATGGCGGGACATGGCTTGCTACCAATTCAGTGGATGGTGGAAGTAATAGCGGATGGGATTTTACTTTATCTCCTCCAACTGTGACTACGCAGGCAGTTTCGGATAGAACTGCCACCTCTGGAAATGGAAATGGAAATGTGACAGATGGGGGAAATGCGGCAATAACCGAAAGGGGGATAGTCTGGGCAACCACTACCTTACCGACCACTTCTAATAATAAAGCCACTGCCGCAGGCACAGTAGGAGCGTTTACCGCCCCGATTACAGGATTATCTCTAAATACTACTTATTACATCCGAGCTTATGCTATCAACATTTACGGCACAAGTTATGGTAACGAAGTAACCATAACTACGCCCTTGATGATAAATGTGTCTAAACCAATTAGCACAATGATTAACCAAAGCAAACCCTAATGGCTCAACAAATACCCACAATGCAAAACAGTTTCTTTTCAGGAATCAGCGATGATCCGAGAGCAATCTCTCAAAGCGGTTTTGCTATTTGCAAGCACTTTGATGTGTTCACTTCGCCTTCTAAATTAACTCCTTACAGAAGTTTTGAAGCCGACCACGCTACCGCCGTCTCCGCTACTGACTTAAAACAATATGTGGTTAAAGATTTTCTCTATGCTTCGGCTTCATCTAAACTCTATGGATTAGGCAAAGTGGTAGCCACGGGTTTTACAAAAATACTGCAAAAAGCGGTGGCAGAATCGGGTTTATGGACAACACCCGCAAGTTCCGAGGGGAATGGAGCGGTTAAGAACGGCACTCTCTTGGAATACAAAGATTATTTATGGGGCTTTCAAGGCACTACTCAAGTATGGAAATGGGGACTATTGTCTGGCACGCCCTCCATCACTAACTCCGCAGGCACAGTAGGAACAGTCTACAACACGATTACAGCCATTTCCGTAGTAGCAGGCGGCACTCTATACAATGTAAACGATATTTTATATATAGAAGGCGGAACAGGCGGAACGGCTATTGTAACTACTGTGTCGGCAGGGGGGGTGGTTACGGCGGCAGTTATCGTTGAACCCGGCTATAACTATTCAACTGGCACAAAAAATACTGGAACTTCATCTTCCACCGGCACAGGAGCAACTATCGGAGTAACCACTGTCGCCAATACTTCCGCTACTATCCTAAGCAATGCTCAAGGTTTGATTGCTAAAGACGACAATGGGTATATTTTTTACAACAATATCGTAGTGAGGATTTATCCTAGCGGAACAGTGCAAGACCAAGCGTTAAAACTCCCAACCAATTTAAAGATTACCTCGGCTTGCAACTTCGGTAATTATATGGCTATCGGCTGTTCGCCGATAAACATTTATAATGGAGTGAGTAAAGTGTTTCTGTGGAATCTATACTCTCCCGATGTGCAGGAAGTTATTGACTGGGGTGAGGGAGAATTACGAGTGCTGGAGTCTGTTGAGGGGATGTTGGTAGGGATAACAGACCGCTATTTAAACAATGCTTCCGGGGCGGGACGCGGTTCAATGATAATCCAAGGATATTCAGGCGGGTCGCCTCAAGTTTTAAAAGAAGTCTTTACTCAAAAGTTAAACGGGATAGGAATACCTATCAGCAAAGCGGTGAAGAATAATCGGCTGTTCTTTGTTTGTAAAATCTTTACTAACGAAGCAGGCACAGAATATAATGAGGGCATTTGGAGCTTCGGTAGAAAGAATGCCAACTATCCCTACGCTCTCTCACTGGACTATATAGATGAAAATGTGACTGCGGGTATTCAGACTTTCGGTTCGGCGGGCAATTTCTTTTTCATTGCCTATAACACGGATGGAAGTGTAGATAAAACCAACGATGCCGCCATCTACGCTTTTACTTCAATTTTTGAAACACAGATATACAATTTTGGAAACATCAATAACGATAAGAGGTTGGATTCCGTCAAAGTTTCTTTTAGAGAATTAAAGATAAATGAGAGTATTGTGGTAAAATATAAAGTGGATGGAGATTTGACTTGGACAACAATCGGAAATTTCTCTACCACGGGAGGAGTATCGCATACTTTCTTGCGGGAAGAAACTAATAACAAAAGTTTTACTTCGGGCAGAGAGTTTCTATTCCGCGTAGAATCCACCGGAGGAGCGGAAATTACCGAATTAGTCGCACTAGCCACATTGTTAAATAACCCTTAATTTATATGGATAAAACAACGGAAGAACAATTACAAATTTTGAAAAGTGACCTTACTGCTTTGCAGAAAGAGGTTTACCGCAACAACTTTTCCAGTCATCAGGACTTCAATAAATTTTCAAATTTTGCGACACGATTAAAAGTTCCGCATTATAACCAACTTCCACCAGTCGGAGAAGTGGGTGAAATTTTAGAACTTGGAGGTTCACTGTTTATATGCTCCTCCCCAAATACTTTTACCTTAGTATAAATTTATGGCAATAAAATCAGTAATATCAAAAGTTAAGAAGGCGGCAACGAGTTATGCCAAAAATGTAGCTGGCGGAGCGAAGATAGTTGGCTCGGCTGTTTCTAGCGCAGTAAAAAAGGTAGGTGGCTCAAGTCAAACAGGAGCAGTATTAAATGCTACCCTTTTGCCGGGAGCAAAACTTAATCCCAGTAATTTAGTTACCGGTAATATAAATCTTTCAGGGGCACAAATCGCACAAAATATAATTGCGAGTAAAAAAGCTGTTCCGAGAAGCGGAGCATTAGTGAATCAACCTCAACCACCTTCATTTCAAGGCCCGGCAATAAATACCAAGACCGGAGCTTCCACCTATTCCCCCGCGCTAAGAAGTTCTGGCGGTTCAGGTAGTTCAGCTCTCTTTCAAGGCCCGGCAATAAATAATTTAACTGGAGCTTCCACTTATTCCTCTAGTTTGAGAACAGGCGACACAGGCGGAAGTTCTACTTTATCCACAGGTACTAGAAGCACACCTACTTCTAATGTGATAAATGCTCCAACTGTCCTAAATCCCTACAATGATAAAATTGTTTTTCCTGAACCTGCGGCGACTGATTATTCGCAATATATTCCCACTCCGATAGAACAACAAGTGGCGGACGCGACAAAAGAGAAAGATACCGCTTTTCAAGATATGCTGAAGTCCATCGTCGAGCCGCCATCTAAAGCTGATGCTTACAAGAAAGCTCAAAAAGAAACCCAAATACTCAAAGAACAGCAGTTGGTAAATGACTTAACAGGACAACTAAATGGAATAGTGGCTAGAGGTCAAGCCAACCAATTATCCCTAGTAGGACAAGGTAGAGGCATTCCAGAAGCCATTATAGGGGGTCAGCAGGCTCAAATTGGCAGAGAAACAGCCATAGCGGCTCTCCCTATCCAAGCCCAACTTTCGGCGGCGCAGGGCAACCTAGAGATGGCGAACGATAACTTAGACACTCTATTTAAGATTTATTCGGAAGATGCTAAAAATGAATATGAATATAAAAAAGAAATAAAAAAAGCTGTTTATGATTTTGCCACAGAGAAAGAAAAAAAAGCGTTGGAGAAATTGGATAAGTTGGAAGACCGAGCCTATAAAGAAACTCAAGACTTACATACTGAACAAAATATGTATGCTAAGATGGCGTTTGAAACTGGACAATCTTCTCTTGGAGCTAAGATAGCAAAACTGGATTATAAATCTCCAACATTCAAAACAGATTTAGAAAGATTGACAGGTCAAATTGTGGACGAAAAACGAAATCTTGAAATACAAAAATTACAAAGTGATTTAGTAAACGCTGGAACTACAATAAATCCAAAAGTGTTGGCTACAACTCAATTCAAGGCCGCTCAAGCGGCGCAGAATCTTAAACTTACATTAGAAAAAGCAAAAGCGGCAGTAGAAAAATACGGAAACTATGAAAAACTAAGTGGAAGGGGAGCGGGTATATTAAATTCTCTAAAAGTTCAACTTCGTTCAGAGATTTCTACTGCTCTTGAACAAGGAGTAGTTGTTCCAGGCGAAGCGGCGGCATTTGACCAAATTGCAGGACAATTAAATAGTAGTTTTTTCGGTATTCCTAATGTTAGAAATTCTGTAACTTTAGCAGGACTTAATTCTTTATCAAGTTCAATGGATGGAAGATTAGCTCTGCAAAAAGCCGCCTTAACTAATACTTACAAAGTTACTTCTGAACAGATTGACACATTATTAAACATAGCTGATTTAAGCGAACAAGAATTTACCGATATGGACGCTTTAGTAGAATAAAATGCTTACACAAGACCAGAGATTAAAACTTAAAACGGCAGGATATAGCGAAGCTAAAATCAATGTTTTTGAAGCGCGAAAAGCTATTAAAGAACAAGAATCACAATCTGAAGAACCATCCTTTTTAGGAAAAGTTGTACGCGAAACTATTAGACCCCTAGCCAAATCTGCAACTAGCCTTATAAATACAGCTCAAGTAGCAACAGGGCAAGAAGAAACGCAACCATTTTCAGGAGATTATTTAGGTGAAGTAGAAAGAATAGGCAAGAATTTTGATGTAACTAAGGGATTTACACCTGAAAACATTTCAGCATTAAAAGATGCCGCTAAAACTGGTGTGGATATTGGATTACTTATTTCAGGAGGTGGTGCTGGAAAAAATGTAGTTACTACTGGAATTAAAGAAGGGATAATCCAGGGTTTTAAAACTGGAGCCAAAGTAGGTTCAATAGTAGGAGGAGTCGGTGGAGCTTCTACCGGACTCGAGGAAGGAGCAACAGTAGGTTCAACATTAAAGAATACTGCTATCGGGTCAGTTACCGGTGGTGTTGTTGGTGGAGCGTTGGGAGGAGTAAGTGGTGGAGTGTCAAATGCAGTTTCAATAGTTAGAAAAGTACCGAGTTCTGGGAAAACAGCAGTAGATAAAATCCTCGGTAAACCAACGAATGAAACAGATTTCGCTTTGGATTTAGTGTCACCAAAAGCCACAAGTAAAATAAAACAACAGGCGATAGCACAAGGGAGAGTTACAGAGCAAGGAATAATAAGACCAAGTAAAATACTTCCATCCAAAAGAGATATACAACTGGCGGATTCGGTAAAAGGAGTAGTTTCAATGAAGAAAACAATACCACAAAATGTGGATGCTCTTGACTCCGCCGTTAGTAAAATAAATAACAAAGTAAAGTCATATGTTAAGAAATTTAAAGTCCCATTTAACACAAAACAATTAAAAACAAAATTAAATGCTGGCAAGAGTGAACTGAAACTTATCTTTGCTTCTGATGCGAACGCGGAAAAAACTTATGATGCTGTGGTTAAAGAATTTATTAAACATGTTGGAAGTAAAGATACTGCCGGATTATTGGATGCTAGACAAGCATTTGATAATATACCTGCAATTAGAAAGTTGCTTGAATCTCAAGGACTTGGCGAAAATGTAAAAAGGGAAATTGTATTGACTGCAAGAAAAAAGGCAAATGAATATGTGGCTAGTCTACTTCCAAAAGGGAATAAATATAGGGCCGATTTATTAAAAGAATCCCACATGCTAGAGGTGCTTGGAAATATTGCAGATAAAAATACCAAAGAAATCGGAATAAATAAAATTCAGGCGTTAGCCTTAAAGTATCCAATTTTGAAGTGGCTTGTTGGATTAGGAGTTGGAGCAGGTGGAGTAGGAGTAGGTGGAGCTGTTATCGGTTCTTTGGACTAAGATATTCCCAAGTTGCACCGAAACAAGAGACGAATATAATCAATAAAACGATAAGTTTAACCATACCTTAACACTAGCATATAAGCAATTAAAAGTCAAGCATTGTTAAAATATCCTTATAATATACGCATATTATGGAAGACAACAAAGAACAATTAAAAAAACTTTCGAGGATGTTCTCACTAGACAAAATAGTGAGCCAAGAAGATATTGCCGAAGTTTTAAAGGCAATTATTCAAATTCTTGCTAACAATAAGAAAGAAAATGTAGCGTTAAACGCGGAAACTAAGAAAAGTGTAACAGACTTATTAAATAGAGTAGTAGAGGAAAACAATAAGATACTACTGAGCGTTAATCGTGAAACATTGGAAGCGGGAGTTAAGATTTCCGCCGATTTTTCCACTAAGTTAAAAGAAATAAAAGCTCTGATAAAAACAGTAGAGCAGATTAAGCCGAAGGACGGCAAAAATGCGGACGAAGAAACGATTGTGGATAAAGTGCTGGCAAAAATTAAACTGCCGGAACAGAAAGAAATCATTTTAGACGACGGAGGGAGAATAAAATCAAAGCTGGAACTCTTAAAAGAAGATGAGCGACTGGATATGTCGGCGGTTAAAGGAATTGATAAATCACAGAAAAATCTCTTGGAGTTTCTGCAAAAATGGTCAATCGGCATATTAGACCAACGCACTCAATTTCTTATCAACAAAGTAAGCAATCTACAAATTTCTGTTGATAATGCCCCACATGGTGTAGGTTCTATTGGAATTGGAGTCACTACGATTACTGGGGGAACGCCCAGCTCTATCTTAACTGTGGGAGCCAGTGGAACTCTCTCTCAAATCGCAAGCGATGGGATGGTAAATGTCCTTGACTACGGCGCCATTGGCAACGGCATAGCGGATGATACTGCCGCTTTTAATGCCGCTATTGCGGCTGTTCCTGTCGCTGGAGGTACAGTGCTTGTTCCCCCTGGCACTTACGCAATCAATATCCTCATCAACCGTCCGAAGATTCGTCTTATCGGTTCCCATATTGGAAGGGTCAGTTCTGGAACCAACCGAGCGGGACTTGTTCCATTTGATATAACTCAACCTGTCGTCACTATTTCCAACGACACACAGCTCAATCAAGGAGTGCAGTTGCAAAACTTGGAGCTTAACGGACGAGCACTCGGCTACTATGGACTGAAAATTCGGGGCGGTTCATACTCTCAATTCTTTGACAACATCACTATTCAAGAGTTCACTAAAAAAGGTCTGTGGATTACTACCGACACGACTTTCCCCGTTGCGTATCTCTATTTTAACGGGCTTGCTATCCAGCCAGCCATCACTGCCGCTCACGAACATAACATTTTGATAGAACAGACCGATACGGCGAATTTTGCCGAGGCGATTTTCTTCAATAATGTCCGGCTTGCTGGACACACTGTCGGCTATGCCGTGGAAATTTCTGGGTCGGCAAATACCACATGGACGAATTCTTGGTTTCAGGTAAAAAACGGGGCGGGAGTGTTGCTGTCTAAACCATTTACCACTGAGTCACGCCTCAACGGTAACGGTTTGATTATTGATAGTGACTTTGGCACTGACACGCTTGTGCGAGTCTCGTTTGGACCAGGTGTGGCTGATTATATTGAGAGCCATGTGATTGGCTTCGTGGCAATTGACGGGTATGTAGACTTAAACGGCACGCTTCGTCTAAACCAGTCAAAACAACACGGCACCTATCTGACTAAACTCCTGTACAACAGTGCATTGGGGACGCTCGCCTTCGCGGATGCCGCCGACCCTAACAAGACCACAATCTATATTGCGGGAAACACCACTACCGATACTCTTAGGATAGTCGCACCAAATGGAGTCGGGATTGGGACGACTGTCCCAACGACTAATTTTCAAGTCACTCAGGATACAGTAGGTAGCGGTACAGTCTCCAACTCTGCTGGCGGCACAACTGTCACTGGCGTCGGAACACTATTTCTAAATACGTTTAAGATTGGAGACACGATTACCATAAACGGCGAGACTGTGGCAATCTCGGCAATCGCGAGCAATACCTCCATGACCACGGCGGCAATAACGGGCGCCAATGCCGCCGTAGCTTATACACTGGTTGGCGGCACGAGATTTTCTGTTTTAGGCAATGGCAATGTTGGGGTTGGAACGACGATACCAGCTACTCCCTTACAAGTAGCTGGAGCAATAAGATCTACCAGAACTACTGCCGCCGACCAATATGTAGAACTAAACGGCGGAGACGCTAGCGGAATGTATATCACAGCTAGTTCTCCTTTTGCCTCAAACAAACCACTCTTTATAAATGTTTCAGTTCCTGACGGGGGTCCCAATACTAATACTGGCATTCAATTACAGATTGACGGCACAACTAAATTCATTGTGGACGAATCAGGCAACGTCGGTATCGGGGGTACAACGACTCCAACAGCCGTTCTACAATTAAAAGCTGGTGCGGCGGCAATCTCGTCGGCTCCGCTTAAATTCACCGCAGGGACGAATCTCACCACAACAGAAGCAGGAGCGATTGAATTTGACGGAACAAATCTATATTTCACCGCTACAAATGGAGGGTCTCGTTTCACTCTTAATTCTTCCATTATTAGCACTCTTCCTATCCTGGGACTGCTCAATACAGGAGTCCTTGATACCGCTAAGTTTAATTCCGTAGGTGTCGCTTGGTCTGCTGACGCAACCTTGCCCGCCATAGTCTTTAATGGAAGCTCTACCCAACGACCGGAAATAGCTTGGATAAGAAGCTTGAGAACTTATCCCGAATTTGCCATTAGAGAAAATGTAACGAGCGATACGGGAGGGACAATCTATTCGGGAACTGGGCTGGTTGTCCCCGTTGCCACGATGACCTTTAATGTTGGGAACGTCGGCATTGGAATAGTAAGTCCACAAAGCAAACTTCATACAAGAAATAGTTTTCTGGTGAACGATACGACTAGCGGAGCTTTCACTGTGGCTAAGTTTAATTCACAAGGCGTAGCTTGGTCAGGTGATGCGACACTACCTTCTATCGTCTTTAACGGAGATTCTGGTCACCGACCTGAAATTTCTTGGATTAGAGGAGCAAGAACTTATCCCGAGTTTTCTATCAGGCAACATACGACAGCCGATAAGGGGGGGACTATCTATTCTGGGACAGGATTAGTGGCACCCATTGCTACGATGTCTTTCAGTGTTGGTCTTGTCGGTATTGGAATAACGGCTCCGACAGCCGTTCTCCACCTACAAGCAGGTACAGCAACTGCAAGCACCGCACCCCTCAAGTTCACCTCTGGGGTATTATTGACAGCCCCTGAAGCTGGGGTTATTGAGTTTCTGACAGATGCTCTATATTTCACCAAAACCACAGGACCGACAAGACTGCCTATCATTACCGCAGATTCCACAACAGTGGGACAAGTGCCTACAATCACTGGAACCAACACCTATACCTGGCAAACACCCGTAGTCACCGCTTCGGGTGTCTACACGCCGACATTTACGAATGTTGCTAATCTTGCTACCATTACAGGGTCAGACGCTCAATACTTGCGGGTAGGCAACACAGTCACAGTCTCGGGCAACTTTGTCGCAGACCCCACTTTAACGGCCACTGTCACCACATTCGGTATCAGCCTTCCTGTCGCTTCGGCTTTTGCCAGCACCTTTCAATGCGGAGGCACGGCGGTATCGGGAGCTATCGCGGGAATGGCGGCTGAGATAAATGCTGATGTCGCGAACGATCGCGCTAATGTTTCCTGGGTTGCGTCGGACCCTAATAATCAAACGTGGAGTTATACTTTTACTTATCGCATACTATAATGGCATTATCTTATTTAGCTCAAGACGAAAATTCGGTATTTATCACAGGACTTTCAACCGATACCAAACCTCCAAGTCCCGTGACAGGATGGACTTTTCTTGAAACAGACACAGGAAAGTTTTTCATCGTGGTAGGGGGTGTGTGGACGGGTGTTTTTAATGATGCTTATGCTCTTTTTGGTGAGGGTGGCGTTCCAAGTGCTTGGGGAGCAATCAGCGGAGTATTATCCGCTCAAACTGATTTACAAAACGCTCTCAACTTGAAAGCTAATCTTATCTCTCCTGCTTTTACCACTCCGAATATCGGAGCGGCTACTGGAGCCTCGCTGATAACCACGGGAGGACAAACTTCAAGCGGAGGGGGGATAGGATATTCTGCGGGAGCGGGAGGCACTGTCACTCAACTTACTAGCCGAGCTACGACAGTGACCTTAAACAAGCTCTGCGGAAATATAACGATGTTCAGTGCCGCTCAAGCGGCTAACGCCATCATTACTTTTACCCTAACTAATTCTTTTATTGCCGCCACTGACTATCTTTTAGTCCAGCATATCTCGGCTACTAACGGAGGAGCTTGGGTGTTTTCAACTGTCTGCGGGGCGGGTTCCGCCACGATTAGTATCACCAACAGCACAGCCACCTCCATAA
>Ga0193737_1000013_pt1 | contig 44126 bp, 49 predicted proteins | sample L2m2metaG_FD_165510 | JGI IMG/M metagenome (GOLD analysis project Ga0193737, IMG submission 165510) | Soil microbial communities from a riparian zone of the East river system, Colorado, United States - L2m2 | ecosystem: Environmental > Terrestrial > Soil > Riparian zone | place: USA: East River... | reverse complement strand
TTTGTCATGCTCGATAATTACCAGTTGCTTCACAATAGAGGCTTACGGATTATTACAATCGGCGTATTTTCAATAATTTTCGCTATCTCAATATACTCATTATTAAGTTCAAATCAATCGTCAGCGAACGTTTCAAGACTGTACAACTTGGCTATCGCCGATATTTTCTTGATATTGGTTTCGTTAATTGCCATTGGTTATGGATTATATCTTGCTATTCATTCTGAATCCATAAAGTCCGAATCCAATAAGAGCTATCTTGCATACATTTCTAGGATTTTGACGGCCAAGACTTACTGGAGAATTTTTGTTATTTCTTCCGTTGTTTACGGCATTTTCTTTGGTTTCTTGTCTCAAATTCTCATCTTTCATGAAGATATTGAAGGTGATGTTGTTCCATCTATCTCTATCACACTTTGTTGTAATTATCCTGGCTATGTTCCGATGATAACAGTATTGCTGAGCGACTCATTTTCGATATTGATAATCCCTCTGAATCTGATACTCGCAATATCTGTATCGTCAATGGTAGGCTTTAATTTTGCACTAAATTTACACTTTCTTAGGTTGTATAGGTATCAGGCTCAAAGAAAATTCTCAGCCGTTTCGACTTTTGGCATATTCAGTGGATTATTCATCGGTTGTCCTACTTGTGCAGGAAGTTTATTTTCATTCATGATGGGATTCGGTACAAGTGCCGCTATCTCTGGATTAGCACCTTTTCAAAGTTTATTCATAGCAATAAGCATTCCGATTTTATTAGGGACTCCGCTCTTAATAATACGTAAGATAGTAAACAATGAGACGTGCAATATCATTGGTAACAAATAGACTTTGCTACTTTACGGTAATGTTCTAGTCAAATTACACTGGAAAAATCATCGGCAAAAATTATTCAAAAATTGTAAAAGAATTGGATTGATCCTTCAAGATTTTTTCGAATTTCAGAATGTCCATATCCTTGAACGGTCTCATTTTAGGTAATTGTGGAGGTTCTTTTACTTTCTCTAATATTCCTCTTGAAATTAACTCCGCCTTTAATTTTTCACGAAGCTCTGGATGACATAACTTGCTATGAAAAATACTGCCCCACCCTTGTAAGAACATCTCTTTTATATGCAGGTCCCCCTTTTCTTCATGAAAATGTGGATTGCGTGTTTCGATTTGCATAACCTCTACTCCTTTCTCCATGGTATCCTTATGTTCCGGAGGCGTTATTCCACCAAATTGTTCCAATAAATTAACTATTTCATAAGGTTCTATCGAAAAACCGGACGAGTAAGTCAATAGCTCTGCTAGTTGAATAGACATGCAATGTTCTCCAGAATTTCCTGTTCTAATAACTTCTGTTTCAAATCCAGTGTAATACGATATCATCAAATTTAGGAATTGATTTGTCATTTCTGAAACTCTTCCAAGCTTGGAAAATCGTACACCAGACTCCGAAATCTTTGGCTTGTATATCCAAGATACACGAACCATTGTGTATGGTGTGTTTGATAACGCAATACCCGAAGAAAATATTTTTGTATATTCGTTGACCGCACCTGGGACATAGTTGTCAGAATCAACGAATCCAACGTATTTTTTTCCCATCATTTTTGAAAGGAGCATGCCAATGAACATTCCCTCTCCTTTTCCGTTACGTATCTTATTTTCAGTGTCAAAAAGATCAGTATAGCCGACTTCTTCTAAAGCCTTTACAAGACCCGCATCTTTCTGATGCATGATAACTGATTTTTTTTCCGCGAATCTATTAAATTGCTCAATAGCCTGTTTTTCTAATTTGTACCTGTCAATCGGTTCTCTGGGACTATTAGATACAATTATTGTTAAGCAATCATGGGGGATGCCGCTTAGTACTCCTTCTAAGAGCTTTAAACGTTCTCCTTTTATAGGAATGACAATTGACATTTCAGATTCAATTTTAGATATTATTTCATCATCAATAGAGCGAATTACTTCAGATTCGGTCTTTGAATGCTTGTTCTTGTGTCCAGAATCCAGTTCGTATACACGTTGCACTCCATGTAGACTTACTGATCCGAATCTTTCTGTGAATCTCGGGACATCAAGTTTCATATCTTTAATTCAGTTATGCCATATTTATTGCAATTCTATATAAATCAATAATTTTATCTGCAAATATCATAATCGAACCAAATTGACAAGCGCTACATCGAATCGGTAAGAATATCTGGAAATACGAGGTTAAAGTCATCGTATGTGTAGATTGCCTACTGTGGTCATTATCCTTTCCTTAGAAATTGTGCGTTTGTAAGGTTCGTAAATTTGGTTAAAACAGGCCGTCATCAATACAGTTATTTAGAATTTCATCAAATTTTAACTTTCAGTGTTCGAAAAAAGATTGTCTAATGGCAAATTAATAATGTTCTTCAAAACAGAACAATTATGAAAAATATTTTAAATATTCATTAATTGAATCTGTAAAAATCACTAATTTAAAAATACTATTATATCCCAATTTAGTAAAAGTTCGATCAATTTCGTTGCTTGCACATTTAGTTAATTCGCTAAAAAATAATTGTAACATGACTACTTCTACTATTGAAATCTATGTTTCAACATACAAAGTATCATTTTCTACCACGACTTTGTGACTTTGAAGTGGTTTTAATTTTTGTGGAAATGAGATTAAAGCTCCAGTCTTGACATCCCATTTTGCTCCATGCCACGGACACGTTAATTCACTGTTTTTTAATTCACCTTCATGAAGTTCTGCCCCTGCGTGAGTACAAATATTATCAATTGCGTAATAATTTCCATCCAATTTCGTTACCACTATTTCTTTTCCACCAGCTGTTATATGCTCCAACTTTCCTTCTTGAATATCTGCAGTTTTTCCGACAACTACTTTTGCCATGATAACATGCATTATCACGCATTATTTTAACCTAATTTGTCGAAATCGCGTAATTAATCAGATATCTTAATATACAATATTTCAACTTTAAAGTTAATCAAGAATGAGGCCAGATGACCAATATTGAATATTCCAATCAACTTGAATCAATTACTAATAAAAATCTGGTATGGGTAGATATTCAAAAACCCACTAGAAAAAAATTACAAATGCTGGAAGGTAAGTACCCTTTCCATGAACTAAATATTGAGGATTGTCTTTCGAAAATACAAATACCAAAAATAGACAAGTATCAGGATCAAGTTTTTGTAATTTTACACTTCCCGACTGTGGATAAGGATAAAAGTATTCCACGTTCAACTCAGCTTGCAATCTTTGCCGGACCTAACTATCTCATTACCGTACAGCAAGGCGAACTAAAACCAATCACTGAAATGTTCAACCTTTGCAAGGAAAATGAAAAGCAGAAAGAAACCTTCATGGGTTCTTCATCAGGATATCTATTACATAGCCTCATAGATCTTATGGTAGATGATCTATTACATGTATTAATGAAGCTCGAAGGAAATCTGGACGACATAGAGGATCTCGTGTTTGATGAGAAAGTCGCAGTAGCAAAAGATATTTCTTTATTGCGAAGAGAGATAACGACTCTCCGAAGAGTAGTTGTTCCCTTAAGAAGAGTAATATTGGAGTTGAGCAAAGAGATGCAAAGATTTTCGGAGGAAGATTTGACCGATTATTATGATGACGTTAAGGATCATACCGAAAAGGTTCTTGAAGCTCTTGAGGAATCAAAAGAAACTATAGAAATTTTCAAAGATACAGATTTCATGTTAAGTACGGAAAAATCAAACAAGATTTTAGCAACTCTTACTATCCTATTTACACTTTCCATACCTGCAACAGTAATTGGGGCTTACTATGGTATGAATGTTAATCTTCCAGGCGGTCTTATCACAGGAAGTCCAGTTTTTCTTGGTCCATATACTTCATTCATAATTTTACTTTTGATTGCTATAATACCTTCACTGGTAATGGTTTGGTATTTCAAAAGATTGGGTTGGGTTGGCCGGTAATGAAATATTAAAAAATGACTACATAAAAAATGACTACATAAAAATGACTACATAAAAAATGACTACATAATGTGTCTTCAATTTTCACTTATCTTTATGTTGAATTAATGAACTCAAGTCTATGCTGAAAAATGTGCGAAGTATTCCTAAATACGAATCGACAGGAGGTGGAATCTCATCTTCACATGATACTTTCATATTCCAAGCATTTATCCAGATTATCATGGAATATAGGATATTTAGAAATCGTTTATACCGAGCTGGAACAACTTCCAAACTCTCCAGGTATTTATCTCCCAACAACCATGCTGCGGTAAAATCGAGACATTTTTGACCGTAGATTGCCTTGATTTGTTCTTCAATACTATTTGCGAACTTGAATGGTGTACGAGATACAAAAAATGGAAAATCAATTTTGTCCGGTAAAATCATATCTGGTGGGGACCAAATCGAAATTATTCTGCTACCTTTTTTTAACTCTGTAGAAAACCTTTGTATCATTTTTTTTATGACAGTATCATCGTGAAACCAAAAAAGGAACACATTACCATCAGCGATATCCACCCTTCTTATGTCATCAACTATGACTTTAACGTTTCCTAAATCTCGAGTTTTCTTGATTAGTTCAATGACTGATTTTTTTCTCTTTTCGATACCTATTGCCTTTTTCACTTTGTATTGAGTGGAGGCAATGTAGACAGCATTACTATTTCCACAACCAAGATCATAAAAAATATCATTTTTGTTTAGGCGGGCAAGTCTTAGCATTCTTTTAATAACATTATCTGGCAAGCTGACATTGTTTCCTGTAATAACCGAGTTTGGCAAAGTTGATACGAATTCATTAATGTTCATTATGTATCGCTATATTCATGATTTGAATATTGAAGTATGATATAAAAATGGAACTGAGAAAAACATTCCAAAATTATCAAGGCTCCTTATGGTATTGCTGACAAAGTTAATAATGGACACTTGGATTTCGATATTTGTGAACTGCCTTTACTGCGGTCATGTTTATGTGGCTCATGAATTAGAAAAGAACAAAGACAAACTAAACTCCGTATTCGAAGTAGGAAAGTGTTTGATAATGGGATGTAATTGTACCAACTATGTTGACAAAATTGAAAAAATTGACGAAGAATTATTATGAGTTTATTTTACTTGAGTTTAAATGAATTTGATTGTTTACTCCCACTTCAAGTCCTAAGATTTAGTAAACCGGAATTAATAGAAAATAGTTGGTAGATATGAGAAATAGCCAATTTCTGAACTTAGTTTTGCCATTTGTATCAATGGGGTTAATTTATTCGACAATGCTTATTGGTGTTTATATCTCGTCTTTAAATAAGGGAATTGCGTGTCCAGATTGGCCCCTATGTCCGAATGGATTTGCATATCCCCCGGATAAATTTTTCTATGAGCATTTTCATAGGCTTATGGCTATTATTGCTGCTATTTTTACAGGTATTACTTTAATTTTTGTTAGAAAAAGCAAATGGAGATTAAACAGACTGGTAGTTGCAATTCTTACGTCATTACTCAGTGTACAGATAGTTATGGGATTTTTTGTAGTATCGACCAAATTGAATCCTTATATAGTTGCAATACATCTCTCGATTGGAGTAACAATTTTTTCACTTACTTTTCTCCTACTTAGAGAATCTTATATTGAAATCAAGAAAAAAGGATCTTAGATCTAAAACCATCTTGTATTATTACCATAATAAGAACTTCATTTTCAATGTCAATACATCTTCAACATCAATATCAAATAGTAATAGTGAGTATTAGTGATAAATTCTATTTTCCTTGTTGGAAGAACATTAATGGACGAAGAAAATTTCTATTCATTCATTGATTCCAGATTACTCTACCTATTAAATCAGTTAGGATCTAGAATTGATATCCGTAATTATTGTACCATCAAGAGTGATATCATAAGGAACCGTAAATTGCAAATAGGCAGCATTGAGGAATTAGTTGTACAAATAAGTAAGGCATTGATGCCTGTAGGATACGAAAAGATTATTCTAAAATATATTCTGCCATCGATAGAATTTGCACAGAAACATTTTCTGTATCCTTTCGATGATGCAAAAACGACGTTAGAAATTCTGTCCAAAAATTTTAGGTTACTCTTAATCGATAACCAAGATAACAAAATATCAAGAACTTTGAAATTCTATAATCTGGACAAGTACTTTGATTGTTGTATTTTACCTGACATGGCAAGAGATCCTAAGAAAATTTTTAAATTGATTCTAAACATGTTAAATATTAATTCAAAAGAGGCCATATTAATTGGAGATAGATTAGATACTCATATACAGATGGCAAATAAGTTGGAAATTATTACCATTCTGCTATCTAACTCTCCATTCAATATACAAGTTCCTAGAAATCAAAATGAGCTACCGACACTCTCTTTGAATAAATTGTCTGAACTACCGGATGCAATCTCAGCAATTAAACAAAACTAGATGCTCAATGGCCCTTAACCTCTCCGCCAACAATACCTGCTCGTATGTCCCCAAACACTTTGCTCATTTCATTGTCGTCTAATCTGTGACTCGAATCAAACATGGAATGAATTGTGCTGCCTCCGTCACCATGTTTTCTTGGTACTATATGCACATGTAAATGTGGTATTTCCTGTCCTGCATCTTTACCATTATGAATAGCTATTAGAGTACTTTGCGCACCTGATCCCCTTTCGACGTAAGCCGATAATTTATGTACCAAACTAAACAAAGGGGTAACCTGATCAAATTCAACTTCTTGTAATTTTTCATAATGTCTTTTTGGAATGACCAGGGTGTGTCCGGAAGTCAATGGAAAGGAATCAAGAAATGCAATTGCATTTTCATTTTCGTCTATTATTTTCGCATCTATTTTCTTTTGAGCAATCTTACAGAAAATGCAGTTATCCTCAATTGTTGAACTCATACATAGTTATTGGTCTATCAAATAATAAAATATTTCCAATTTTTTAATTGCTTGTAGATTAAGCTATTTGTGTTGAAATATTGAACAGAGACGTGATGTGTTTCGCTGCCACATACTTATTTATATTATTATTAATGGTAACCATCGGTTTTTCCTTATCATTCACAAATCCAATTATCTGCGGCTCAAAGTTATGTTTTCTCAGATCCTCCAAAATTATCGGTGCGAGTTCTTCGCTTGAAATTATGAGATGACATCCATTGGTGGATGCCGTTGAATTTGAGACAAGGAATTCATCAGTGGCAAACTTGGCCAATTCCTCATGTATTATCGGAAGTTCATTTACTATAATGTGAGCGTTTGAAATTTTGGCCAAATTGAGTAAAGCCAAAATCCCATCTGAACCAACCGGATATACACCGACTATATTGGCATTTGTATCAAATTCCTTTCCAAAACCGGCACAATATTTTGAAATTATCTTACCCAAGGAGAAACGCGGTTGCGTTAAAGATTTTATTATTTCATCCTTGATATTTTTATCAATTGATTGATGCTTGTCTAAGATTGAGTTCATTTCACCAATCTGATTTATTGTATAAATACTGAGTGGAGTTAAGGATCCAAATTTATTTGTCAGGATCAATACCATGCCCGGTTGAATCAGATCGTATCTTACTGGCAATTCTTTGGTAGAGTGAGCATAAGCTGTCGCCCCAAAGAAAAGTTTTCCTAATTTAAGTGAACTGTAATCATCAAGTAATAGATCATATTTTGCCGCAAACATGTCAATGTTTGATCTTATTTTGTCTAGCAGGCTTTCGTCGGGAGCATCATATATTGGTATTATCTTAAATCCTGACGTACATCCAAGCAATAGAAGATTTTCAAGAGCTGAAGCTAAGGCAATTGACGTATTGATGATTGAATCTGGTTCTTCATCAGGATCAATTAGTTTTCCAGATGAGATATTAATCGCAGTATATCCTAACTTATTTCCTCTATGTGTGTCAATGTAGTCAACCACTGCAAATTGTGAATCGTACTGGGACGTAGTTGAAACTACAAGTCTTCTTAACGGATGCTTAGGAGGCTTCCTTCCATAAAAATCATCTAAGAGGTGGGAAAGACTTTGTTGATCTTCGGCGACCTCATTGTGAATCCTCATTAATGAAATTAGTTTCTTATTTTTCAAATCCTCTGCGATCGATTCATTCACTTTGTATATTCTGCGTGTAATGTCTGGACTTTTTCCGCTATAGTGGAATGAATCAAACCACGACAGGTCGGCCCATGAATTGTGTTTTATCTTCTCAAATGATTTATCCAGTGTCAAATTATCAACTTCGTTGGAGCAATTTGATATCCATCCTATTGGATCAAAGCCTAAATTCTGATATTTGAATATACTTTGCCAAAAGTCATGAGCCAAAAACTAGAACCTCCACATATCACTCATATACAACACTAATAATGAATCTTCCTAATGGATAAAAACACCTCGAGTATATTTGCGTTAGATAGCTTTATTATATTAAACCGATAAAAAGAATAATAATTATAAGCCTATTTTTCTCAAATTAGAAATAGTGCAGATAAAAAATAATGATGGGGAGGCTCCGAATGCTTTGGTAAATGAAATAAACAATATTGCAAAGGAAATGGAATCAAAAGCCGCAGACGAGATCCTAAAATGGGGATTTAAGAAATACGGTGACAGAATGGTACTTGCATCAAGCTTTGGTGCGGAAGATGTTGTATTAATTGACATGATGTGCAATATAAACAGGAATCTGACTAGAGTCTTTACCCTGGATACGGGTAGACTTAATCAAGAAACTTATGATCTTATTGACAAAATAAGACTAAAATACGATATCAAAGTTGATGTATATTTCCCAAAATCAAGTGATGTTGAGGAGATGGTCGCAAATAAAGGAATGAATCTAATGTACGAGAGCGTAGAAAATAGAAAACAATGTTGCAATATTAGAAAAGTTGAACCCTTAAAAAGAGCTCTTAAACAATTCGATTGTTGGATCACCGGATTACGTCGAGAACAATCGTTAACCAGAAACAGAATATCAAAGATTGAAATTGATACATTGAACAACAATATCATTAAGTTAAATCCATTGGCAGATTGGACGAATGAAGAAATTTGGAAGTATATCCAGGAAAACAAGGTTCCATATAATGAACTACACGATAAAGGATATCCTAGTATAGGATGCGAACCATGCACAAGGGCTGTGATGCAGGGAGAAGATCCTAGGGCTGGAAGATGGTGGTGGGAAAATGACACTCACAAAGAATGTGGTCTGCATTGGAAAGAAGGTAAATGATTATTTTTGACAGGTAATCTAATTTTACCACATGGTGGTAAATTAATAAATAGATATATTCAAAAAAAGTCTGATGATTTATCCACATTTGAAGTATCATCCGATATTAGAAATGATGCTGAAAACATAGCCACTGGTGTCTTTAGTCCACTTGTTGGCTTTGTTGGCCAGGAAGATTTCCTGAATGTACTTAAAGAAGGACGATTGAGTAACGGAGTTCCTTGGACTATACCTATTGTACTTGATACGGAAAAACAAATTGCAAATCGAATGAAGGATTTAGGGGATGTTATACTTTATTCGGATGGCCAAAAATTTGGCATACTCCATGTACACGAAATTTATGAATATAACAAACAAGATATGGCAAATGCGGTTTATGGAACTACAGATACCAATCATCCAGGGGTGAATCGACTCTTTAATATGAAAGAATTCCTTGTAGGTGGAGCGGTAGAAGTTTTTCAAATGAACGAGTACGATGAAATCCAAAAGTTTAGAATGCATCCATCGGAGACTCGTTCAGAAATTACGAAACGAGGTTGGAAAAGCATTGTAGGTTTTCAAACTAGAAATGTACCACACGTAGCCCATGAAATGCTACAAAAGGCAGCCTTGAACATTTATGATGGGTTATTCCTCAATCCGTTAATAGGCAAAAAAAAGATAGGTGATTTTACAGACGATTTGATAATAAGTGCATACGAATCATTGATAGATAATTATTTTCCGAAAAACAGAGTGTTATTTTCGACAATCCATACATCAATGAGGTATGCGGGTCCGCGAGAAGCAATACATCACGCAATTATGCGGAAAAATTTTGGCTGCACACATTTCATTGTAGGAAGGGATCATGCCGGTGTTGGTAACTATTACCCACCATTCGCGGCCCAGGAAATATTCCAAAAGTATCCTGATTTGGGAATTACTCCAGTAATCTTCCCTTCTTTTTATTTTTGCAAAAAATGTATGTCCTTTGCGAATGAAAAGACATGTCCGCATGGAATGGAATCAAAAGAAGAATTGAGTGGAACGATGATGAGGAAAATGGTAAATTCTGGTAAAATCCCTGAAAAGCACTTGATGCGGCCAGAAATAGCAGAGTTAATTCTTAAATCAGAAAAACCATTTGTAGTTGAGTGAAATTGACAGGATTATTGAAAGTTGGAATTATTGCATTTGTATTGTTCTTAATTTTCCCAATAGTGTCAATTAGTGGACAGAGTAGTATTCATGATGTAATCAAAACAAAGAATTCTGAAAGATTTGTTGTAGATTATGATGCATCTAATACATATAGAAGACAACCATTAGTATATGACTTTTCAAAACCTATACCAACCAATTGGCAGTTGACTATTCAAAATAATTTAACCTACTCAAATTCAGAAAATGCAAAAACTGTGATAAAGATTCAAGAACCTGCGCCGAGTGAAAAGTTCATAGAACTAGCAATGTTTAGTGATAAAACTGGAAAGTTCTGGGCAGCAATTAACACCAATGAATCAGGCTATATACGGGTATATGAACGAGAAAAAGACGGATGGTCTAGGGATCAACCAATATTTGTAGCCCATGCAAACAATCAAGGCCTGACAATTACGAATGGTAAGAGAATCATAATTGACAAACTGTCGGTAAATGATTTTGTTGTTGGATCGGTATCGATATATGGTAAAGATGAATTAACTGATCCGGACAATTCAAATAACGGTACAATTTCATTCGATATCTTATTTGGTAACCCTGCAGAATCCCCATTGTATTACGTGCCATTAATAACGATGATTGCAATTGGCTCAATTGTACTGGTATTAATTATTAGAAAAAAAAGAGACTAGCTGTTTTTTGAATAATATTTGCACATTTTTGTCAACTGACAAACATTGCACTTGGGCTTTATTGGCAAGCATATATTCTGGCCGAACGTTACAAATGTTTCATTCACTCTAATCCAATATTTTTTGTCTATTGATTTTTGTAGGACATTTTCCGTTTCCTCAGGATTTTTTGTATTTACAATTCCAATCCTGTTGGAAATTCTATGAACATGTATGTCTACCGGAATGGCAGGCTTCTTAAAACCATAGACCAGCACACAATTAGCAGTCTTTCTTCCGACTCCAGGAAGCGTAAGGAGGTCATCTAGATTAGATGGTACCTCGCCATTATATTTTTTGATTATTAATTGTGATACTTCTTTTAATCTAGATGCCTTAACATTATAAAAGCCAATTTTCTGTATCAGTTTCTTTATGTCACTTAAATTTGCTCTAGATAGCTCATCAGGATTCTTGAATCGAGAAAATAGTGCTTTAATCACGGCAGTAGTAACTTCGTCCCTAGTTCGTGCGGACAATATTGTTCCAATCAATATTTTGAATGGGTCGCCATCTTCCTGAATTTGCAGATTTTTTAGAGCAGTAGGTCTTACAAGATTATTATCCCTAAGGGTGCTCTGCATTAATGCAAATAGCTTGCTGATTTTTAGCGCCATATTCGTGACTCCTTATTTTATTCTCAATATGAATAACGTTACAAAAAAGTTTTTGGGAGTAATTCTATTCTTTCTTTTTTACTCTGGCTCGGCCAGTTTTTCGTGGTGCGATAATTCCTACTTTTCTACCAGGCGGTGTTGTCCTTCCAACTGATGATTGGCGACCTACGTGCTGATGTCTTCCACCACCATGTGGATGATAAACCGCAGCTTGTGCTATTCCCCTGACTGTAGGATAAAGCTTGCCATGTGCAATCATGTATTTAGCTTTGTTTCCAGCTTTGAGAAATGGCTTTTCCTTTTTACCTGCACCAGAAACAATCCCTATCATTGCCTTACATTTTGGATTTAATGTAGTAAATTTTCCGGATGGTAATTTTACCGACACACCTTGAGAGGTATGGGAAAATACAATGGCAGATGATCCAGCGGATTTCACAAGTTTTCCTCCATCACCAATGTTCCTTTCTAGATTACAAATCAGCGTACCATCTGGAATAGATTCTAGGGCCAAAATATTATTTGGTTTAAAGTCAACATTATTTCCGATTTGGATTTTTTCTCCAACTTCCATGCCGTCCGGAGCAGGTAAGTAGCTGAACTCTTTATCAAATTTGATTTTAGCCAATGGTGCGTCCCTGCCTCTTTCGTGAACAATGTCAACTATCGAACCAACTCTCTGCTCAGTCATTTGTAAATTTGGATACTTTGCAGGTACAATTTTTCCTCTTTTTATGGCCTGAAATTGTTTTCCTCCCTTACCCCTTCTACGTACTAAAGGTCTTTTACCCAAAACGGTTCAATCGAATTAATCATTATCATCATGATTTTAACGTTTTGGTAGGAGCAATACCGGATGCCTAATTACATTACAAATCTTATTTTTCTGTAGTAAAAAATATGAAAAAGACTCGTGCTTTTCCTGCAAGCATAGTGTTAGAAAATAAAATAATATCATCTGATATTTGGATTACTAAAGAATATTGAAGTGCATTCCTCGACAAAGGTATAAAGATAGGTACGATAGTACTTGACATCGTGAGTCAGAACACTCTCTCGCTGAAGGTTCTCGAAGCATATACTCGAGACGTAGGTCGTGGAGTGGCTAGAATCGATTACGATTCAATGGACTCGTTGACTGCATCTACTGGTGATGTTATAGAAATCCGAGGAAAAAGAAGGACAGTCGCAAAATGTTTACCGCTTTACCCTTCAGACGAGGGCAAAGGCATTGTAAGAGTAGATGGGCTAGTGCGAAACAATGCAGGTGTGGCCATTGGAGATACAGTAATTGTGAAAAAGATAAAGGCCGTTCCAGCAGAAAAAGTAATTGTTGCCCCCTTAGAGGCCATACCACCTATCGACGAGCGTTACCTTGCTGACGCACTTGAAAGTGTACCACTAATTAAAGGAGATAATGTCATGGTTCCCTATTTTGGAGGCAGACTTACTTTCCAAGTAATAGGAGTAACCCCTGCATCCGATGCTGTATTGGTAACCCAAAAAACAATATTCCATATAGCTGAGAAAGGTGAAACCCTGAGAGGTGTTCCTCAGGTAACTTACGAGGACATTGGTGGCCTGAAAGAAGAGATCCAGAAAGTTAGAGAAATGATAGAGTTGCCATTACGACATCCTGAAATCTTTGAAAAATTAGGAATCGAAGCACCAAAGGGGGTATTGTTGTATGGACCACCAGGAACGGGAAAAACGCTTCTTGCAAAGGCTGTTGCGAACGAAAGTAATGCTCATTTTATAAGTATCTCTGGACCAGAAATTATGAGTAAATTTTATGGTGAATCTGAAGCACGATTAAGAGAGATTTTCAAGGAAGCCAAAGAAAAGGCGCCTTCTATTATATTTATTGACGAAATAGATTCAATTGCTCCCAAAAGAGAAGAAGTTACCGGTGAAGTCGAGAGGAGAGTTGTATCTCAATTATTGTCGCTTATGGATGGACTTGAAGCAAGAGGTAAGGTAATAGTAATTGCGGCTACAAATCGTCCAAATGCTATAGATCCAGCACTGAGACGACCGGGTAGATTTGATAGAGAAATTGAAATCAAAGTACCTGATAAGCGTGGAAGATTGGAAATATTGCAAATTCATACAAGAAACATGCCTCTAGATACCGATGTAGAACAAGATAGAATTGCCGCAGTAACACATGGTTTTGTCGGAGCGGACCTAGAATATCTTTGTAAAGAAGCAGCAATGAAGTGTTTGAGAAGATTGCTTCCTGAATTAAATTTGGAAGATGAGAAACTGTCTCCAGAAGTCTTAAATAAACTCATAGTTACCAGAACCGATTTTGATAATGCTGTAAAGGAAGTGACGCCTTCCGCAATGAGAGAAGTTTATCTAGAATCCCCAGACGTTCCGTGGTCTGCAATAGGTGGACTGGAGGATATAAAGCGTGAATTGCAGGAGGCTGTAGAATGGCCACTACGATTCCCAGAGCTATATACAAAACTCGGACATTCCATGCCAAAGGGCCTGTTGTTGCATGGATTGTCAGGTACTGGCAAGACCCTCTTGGCCAAAGCCGTTGCTACAGAGTCTGAGGCTAACTTCATTAGCGTAAGGGGTCCTGAATTGCTAAGCAAGTGGGTAGGCGAATCAGAACGAGGGATTAGAGAGATTTTTAGAAGAGCAAGACAAGCTGCTCCATGTGTAGTATTTTTTGATGAGATAGATTCGATTGCTCCAGTTAGAGGAATGGGCGGAGATAGCATGGTTACAGAAAGAGTGGTTTCACAATTGCTTACCGAATTAGATGGGATTCAATCACTTTCAGGCGTCGTAGTGTTAGCTGCAACAAATAGAGCAGATATTATTGATACCGCTTTGTTACGACCTGGTAGATTTGACAAAATATTGTTAGTGCCTTTGCCCGATAAATCAGCAAGGCAAAAGATATTGGAGATACACAGCAAGGATAAGCCACTTGGTTCAGATGTTAACTTGGCCAGAATAGCCGAAATGACAGATGGTTTCAGCGGTGCCGATACAAGCTCTGTTATAAATACAGCCGTATCATTAGTTCTACATGAATACCTCGCAAAATATCCAACACCTGAAGAGGCTGCTAGACATGCATCAGAAGCCCACGTAATGATGAGGCATATTGAAGAAGGTGTAAAAAAGATAAAGGCTCAGAGAGAAGGCAAACCTGGAGAGAAAGTTTCCGTCCAGTACTATAGATAGTATCAGATAGTAACAAACATTATTTGATTGTCACCCTGAATGCAGTAAGAAATGACAATTACCTATTCCTGACCATATAGTTTTTCTCTGATTACTTCATATGCTTTGGCAGCGTCATTCATCCCTAGAATTAAAATTATTTCATTTTGTGTGAAAAAAGCATTGTACAGTGGAATGCGGTTGTTATGTAATAATGACAGAACAAGTGACAATACTTCATATGTGTTTTCCTTATCTGATTGAACAGTAATTGTTATTTTAGAGAGACCATCCTTTATTTCTCCAGCAGCTCGTTTGTGGGATGATTTTAACATAGTCCGAATTTCATCAATATCTTCAGCAAATAATCTAATTTGCTTATTAGTCCTGAACATATTGTATCCACTACCAAGCTCAAATATTTCATCTAAAACTTGATAGACGTCGTCCGTCTCGTGAAAGTCGATATCAATAATACTACCAGTCAAGCTCATTCTCACCCCTTCGAAAATTGGATGGTATTCATAATCAATTCCGTCTAGAGAATCTGCAAATCGCTTAATTGCTACTACTAAAGTATTTACGTTAACTTCAGATTTTGTCAGCTTTTCGACTTCTGGTTTTATCTTCTGGGCCAAAGCGGTATAATTTGCTATGCCCGTGCTTAGTGCTTGAAAAAATAACGTATTTGATCCTATAATCTGTCTAACTGCATGAGGAACAGAATAAGTTTGAGAGTACATAGAAGTAATTTAGCAAAGAAAAGTAATAAACCTTTCTTGTTTATGTAAAATATAAGTATAATGTACGAATAATTACAAAATGTTAAATTTCGAGTTACCCAATGCTAGGAACCATCTTCATGCGATTAAATTCACCCATGTTGTTCTAATAGATTTGACAATGTTTCTTTTTAAGTAAATAATGCTGGTATTCGCAATGACCAAGCGCGAATTCATTATTGATAACGGAAATGAAAAGATTCAGGAATTTGGATACCTTCACAAAAATGTTGCAGTGAAGTACCTGATGAAGAGGCGAAGATCAGTATTGATGACAAAAAATCTGGAAAAAGTAGAGAGCCTGTTTTCTCAACTTCCTAGAAAAATTAGCATTATTGGAAAACAAATTACCCACAATTATGAAGTAAACTGGGAAAGGCAGGGAATAACTGAATTTGAAGGATCAAGATTTGTCTTTACTCTAAAGCCACTGGAAAATTAATTCAAATCAGATTTATTTCATGATTATTTTTTCTTTATTTCTATTGATCTCGTGTATTAGACTCGTAGAAATCAAGGTGCGCCAACAGATTTTGACTTTCTTTCATTAAAAACAAAGAAATATTTTGATTACATTTTATTACATTTTATCTACTCAAAAATAATTCATGAATTTTTAGAAGAGCATTTATAATATGCATCAAATCAAGTAATCATAATTATATTCTGAAATCGGTGAAGATACTTGAAATATCCATTAAGAAATATTGTATTCGAAAAGATAAAAGAGGTAGGAAATTTGTCAGATAATGAGCTATTGAGTAATTTAGAAAAGGATGGATTACAGATTACAGTTGCTGATTTAAACAAAACGTTACTGGATTTAGAGATATTTGGATTAGTGAGAGTTAGTTGGCTAACGAAAGATAAGAGAAGGATAGAATTGGTTACATGAAGGACTTTGTTGTTCTAAATAAATTGATTAAATAAGTTTATCCTGTGATGACCAGAATCTGAATTGAAACCTGTATTATGCGACTCTCACATCCATCTTACAGATCCTGTATATGATAATTTTTTGCCATCAATACTCGCAACCATAAGGGGGTTGGATTTGAAAGCGTGCTCAGTGACAGTGAATAATTCAACTTCGTTAAAGGGGTTAAGACTCTTTGAGGAAAAAAGCGTTCATGATTTTGTTTATAATTTTATTGGGATTCATCCGCAATACGCGACAGAGAATCTATCAAAATTTGAGGAAATTGTTATTGACAATGTAAATAATATTGATGGTATTGGAGAAATTGGATTGGATCCCGCGTACTACAATCGAGAAGGAAATACTAAAGTGTTACAATACCAGGTATTCAACAAGATGTTAACTATTGCAGAAACCTATGGTAAACCAGTTTCTATTCATTCTAGAAATTCACTTGATGAAATTCTGAGTTTATTATCTACATTTAATTTGAAAAAAGTATGCCTTCATTGGTTTGATGGATCCTCACAACAATTAGAAAAGTCTCTTGATATGGGATTGTATCTCTCTTATGGTCCATCACTGGTATACTCCAAGAGAAAGCAAAAATTGCTAAAGTTAACAAATGAAGAAAGATTATTAATTGAAACTGATGGACCAGTGAGATATCCATCTTGCTTTACGAATGTATTTACTCTTCCCACTTCATGTCTCGTGAGTATTGTAAGAAGTATAGCAGAACTTCTTTGCGAATCGCCAAGGAATGTAATGGATAGAATAGAAAATAATTCAATTTTATTCTTTGACTAACGCGTATCTACAGTTTCTGTAATAAGGAAGGTATAAAATAGCCTTTACTGATTAGTGTGTGATATTGAATAGAGTTAAGAAACATTCAACAGATCTCTTAAACCGATATCCAGATAAATTCAACGTTGACTTTCAACAGAATAAGAAAACAATAGATGAGATCGCAAAAGTTAGATCTAAAGAACTGAGAAATCAGATAGCCGGTTATATTGCTTCATATATCAACAGGCAAACAAAAGAACAAAACAAGAAAATTGAGGAAGATGTCGAAGAGACATAACGAACTAGGTCATTATTGGTAGATTGATCACCTTAAAGCTACTAGGATCCATTAAGAAATATTGCGGCAAAGACAACATAATAATTCATCAAAAAGAGACTACAATATCAAATATATTTTCCATACTTCATGAGCGCATGAATAATTCCAAGCATCTCGATAAGGAAAACCTGTTAATCTTGATTAATGGTGCAGATATGTCAATTTCTGGAAATGACCAAAAAATTAAATCTGGAGATATTGTAACAATTGCGAACTTAATCCATGGTGGATAACTCTTATAATTTAAATACAGTCATACTGACATGGCAGAAAAGATAGCTACAATTAGCAACATTCCGTTATATAAAATTGATTCAATATATGTAGTGATACTCTGTGCCAAGACTTTACATATACCAGATATAGGAACATCTATAGCAAAGTTTAGAGAAATGTATCCCACGGTAATGATTCAAGGTATTAACCCAAGTCACATATTTGGGAAAGAACACATCTTCGAGGTATTGAAGATTATTTTAGAGGCAAACAAGAGAAAGATAAAAGTTGCTAAAAGATTGGAAATGGAACTCTTGTTAAGACTAATTTGCAGTAACCAGGTTGATAAGGCAATTAATATTGGTGGTATAAAAAATAATAGTTCTGGATGTTTCGTTTTATTAGCTGATACTAAATATCAAATTATCAAGTCTGTGCGATATTTGCGGAAAACTCTAGATGATCAAAATGATTCCCTGTTGAATGCTACAAGAGAAAAAATGGTTAACATATGCAGAGCGATGCAGTTTACAAATACAAATTTTAGTACAAAGGAATTTCTGAAAATATTGACGGAAAAAGCTGCTCTTGTTTCACAATAGATTGCAGGTTCATACAATTTTATGAGGCAAGCCAAATTTTCAAAATAAGAAAGATGAAAATAATGATCTATTTTCTTTTACTGAATTGAAATCTTTTCTTTGACAGAGCTAAAAATTTGATCGGATCTCAGAATTGAAATACCCGCCAATCTATTTACTATCTGAATTAATATTATCCAGTTTGGATCGCTCAAGTTTACTTTAATATCTAAATCACTAGTAACGTTGGAAATAATCTCATTAGAACGTAAATTGGTATGTCTTTTTTCTATAATAACTTTTATAGTTTCATCGTCATGTATTTTCATGGAAAGTTGTTTGACAAGATTATGAATCTCAGTTAATTCCGCCTTGCAAATTTTTTCCAGGGGTATAATTCTGAGAACATACCTGAATAACCATGGTTCATTTCTTACAAGTTCTCTACAGGCCTCTACTACTTGGAAGGGGTCCATACATGTTTTGGCTACTATTATCCCTGAAATAGACGAAATTTCAATTGTAGGATTCTTATCTCCAAGTGTATCTAAGATCTGGAATAATTCGTCAAAAGCATCGGTTTCTCTATACTTGAAGGTTGTTACAAGCAAATTGCAATCAGGTATGTCGTTCACAATAATGGTCCTAGTTCATACGATAATAATCTATTGGATAATATTTGTTTTCAAAAACTATTGTCAACAACAATGTTAGTCCGTAAATCAATTTGTTTTTTTGTCTGAAGTATCCAATGTTTTTATTATGCGAAAATGTATCAAGCTATCAAATGAGTCAGCTCAATATAGTTGAAAATAAACCAGCTTTATTGATTGACATATTTATTGATGGTAAACCGAATAGGGTATTGGTAATTAGTGATTTACATATAGGTATTGCATACTGGTTACGCAGTAGTGATATCGCTATTGACTGGTATCATATCATAAAAGATATCGAAACAGAATTAAGAGATATTGTTATGTCAAAAAAGGTAAATTCCATTGTGTTACTTGGTGACATTAAAGACAACATATTTAAAATGGAAAAACAAGATTGGAATTTAATTCCTAATTTTTTACACTCATTGGCAGAAATTTGCGAAGTCTATTTGATCCCCGGAAACCACGACTCAAGAATAGGATTAATATCTCCTGACAATATACACTTAATTGGTGTTAAAGGAATGGTGTTAGACGATATTCTATTGACACATGGACATACATTTCCATCAGAGCTAAGATCTAATATAAACAAAATAATTATGGGACACATACACCCTACATTTTTTAGAGAGAATAGTATTTTAAGTGGACAGAAGGTGTGGATCTTTTTGAAAGTAAAAAAAGAGGCCATTTTTCCAAGTACAAAAGGATCCCTCGATCTAGTATTGTTACCATCATTTAATAAATACGTATATGGGCATGGTAGCCCTAGAAAAGGGAAAATAAATTCACCTATTTTGAAAAAAATATTAAAAAAAGAAATTATAGATAAATGTTTGATAGTTTCAATAGATGGAACTATTATTGGAAATGAGAATACTTTAGGTGAAGTTTTTAATCCTGACTTTAACTAATGCGATATTTCGAGAGTGGACTTATTGAGGGCTTATTTTTGTTTCTCCATTCTAAGCAATGTATGAAAGAAATTGCAGATTCTACTGTCGTAAGCACTGGAATTCCCATTTCAACTGCCTTTCTTCTGATTTGATATTCATCATCAAGCATACCAACATACTTTTCAATAGTGGACGTTGATGGAATGTTTATTATAAAATCTATTTTCTTGTTGTAAAGAAGATCCGCAATGTTGGGTTTTCTTATTGGTTCGCTTATCTTGTATACTTCCTTAACGCTGTTAGTTATTCTACTTTTGATAAATTCAGCAGTGTGTTCTGTTGCCAATAAATTAAATTTCATGGAATTTATAAGTGAGATTGCCGAAAGCATTTTTTCTTTATTTTTTTGTCCTCCAATGGTTATCAGAGCAGATCCTGAAAGTGGTAAATTATATCCTGCTGCTTCGTAGGCTTTTGATAAGGCATCATAAAAACTGTTTCCATGACAGGCTACTTCACCGGTCGATTGCATTTCAACTCCTAATACTATATCCGAACCTTCCAATTGCATAAATGAAAATTGTGGTACTTTTATTCCAAAACCACTTATTTTTAACCATGGCTCGTTAAGGTCTTCTGGTAATTTTCCATTGAGAATTGCTTTAGACGCCAACGAAATTAAATTAATTCCAACTATTTTTGAGACAAATGGCATGGTTCTTGACGCCCTTACATTTGCCTCTATGACATAAACCTCATCATCTTTAACCAAGTACTGGATATTAAGAGGACCTTTTACCTCCAATTTTTTGGCAATCACGTTAGAGTAGTCTACTATTGTATTCATTGTTTGTCTATTCAGCCTCCAAGGGGGTATGCACATCATGGCATCTCCAGAGTGAATACCTGCATTATCAATGTGTTCAATTAGAGCACCTATGATGACATCTTTACCATTACAGACAGCATCTACTTCTACCTCGGCAGAATCCTGAAAGAATTTGCTAATTACAATTGGATATTCAGGACTGATTCGAGCTGCCTCATTTATATACCGATCTAACTGTTCTTCATTCCAAATTACCTTCATAGCCGCGCCACTCAGTACATATGAAGGCCTTACCAACACAGGGAAACCTACCTTTTGAGAAAATATCTTTGCTCCATTTAAATCTGTAAATTTATTCCAAGGAGGTTGTTTTATATTTAATGAATCAAGTAACTTACTAAACTTTTCTCTGTCTTCAGCCATATCAGTATGGACACTATCAGTACCAATAATGTTTACATTTAGTTGTCCTAATTTAGGAACAAGATTATTTGCTGTCTGACCTCCAACACATGTGACTATTCCCTTTGGTCGCTCTTTTTCATATATATCTAGAATTCTTTCTAGTGATAATTCTTCAAAATATAACCTATCAGATATGTCGTAATCAGTAGACACTGTTTCTGGATTACAGTTAATAACTGATACAGATTTTATACCATTATTCTTTAGACCCCATACCATGTTGACTGTACCCCAATCAAACTCTACACTACTACCTATTCTATATGGTCCTGCACCAAGTACAATGACGGAATTTTTCTCTTTCCTAAAAACAATATCATCCTTGTCTCCCCCATACGTCAAATACAGGTAATTGGTTTTCGCAGGCCATTCTGCAGCCAGAGTATCTATCTGCTTTACGACTGGGTTGATACCAAACTTTTGTCTCAATTTTCTTGCACTTATCTCTTTTAATCCTAAACACTTGCCTATTTGTAAATCTGAAAATCCATATTTTTTTGCATCTCGCAATAAATTCTCAGAAATCTCAGAAACATCTACCTGATGTAATTTATCATATAAATCCACAATATTTTTGATTTTTTCCAAGAACCATGAGTCTATTATGGAAAGTTTACTTATTCGAGTTACGGGAATTCCCAATCTCATTGCCCTAACAACATCGAATAAGATTTCATCACTTGGATACTGTAATTTTTGTTCAACCAATTCTAATCCCTCCTTTGAATTTTCTTCGTTTCCAACCAAACCTGTTTTTCCGTCATCGTTCATTCTAATAGCTTTTTGTAGGACTTCCTCAAAGGTTCTACCGATTGCCATTACTTCGCCTACTGATTTCATACTAGTACCAATTCTTCTGTTAACCAATTCAAATTTCCTGAAATCCCATCTAGGCATTTTTAGCACCACATAATCCAAAGAAGGTTCAAAGCATGCTGTGGTAGCCTTAGTTATACTATTAACAAGTTCTGTAAGAGAGTAACCCAGGCCCATTTTTGCTGCCATGTAAGCCAATGGATACCCTGTCGCCTTGCTGGCCAAAGCCGAGGACCTTGAAAGCCTGGCATTTATTTCTATTGCACAATAAGATTCACTTAAGGGATCCAGACCAAACTGAATATTGCATTCTCCGACTATGCCGCAATATTCCACTGCTCTAATGGCTGCAGAACGTAATCTGTGATATTCTTCATTATTGATAGTCTGCGATGGAGCAATGACAATATTGTCTCCTGTGTGTACCCTCATTCCTAAAACGTTTTCCATATTACAAATCGCAATGGTGTTACCTGTTGAGTCTCTCATCATTTCATATTCTATCTGTTTCCAACTCCCAATATATCTCTCAATAAGAACTTGATTTACTAGACTTAAAGAAAGTCCTCGTTGCACTATTTCTTGCAATTCGTATTCGTTATGCGCAACTCCTCCCCCTTTACCGCCTAGAGTATACGCTACCCTTATTATTACCGGATACCCTATCTTGCTGGCGACTCCTAGCGCCTCTTTCAAATTATAAGCCGGTGCACTCTCTAGTACGGGAACGTTACTCTTTATCATTGCAGTTTTAAACTGTTCTCTATCCTCGGTTATCTTTATGCTATTCACGGGAGTTCCCAATACTCGTATCTTGTACTTGTCTAGGATTCCATCATCGTGCAAAGATACTCCACAATTTAATGCGGTTTGACCACCAAAACCAAGCATTATTGAATCTGGAAGTTCCTTTTCTATTATTTGTTGTATATAATATCCATTAACTGGTAACAGATATACCTTATTGGCGAATCTAGTGTCCGTTTGAATAGTAGCTATATTGGGATTTACCAGTACTGTCTTAATTCCTTCTTCGGATAAGGCTTTGAGGCATTGTGAACCGGAATAGTCAAATTGGCGGTCAGAAATTCTGACACTCGCCCGCTTCTCCGATTTTTATTGCTCCACTGCCCAATACTATTACTTTCTTTATAGTTTCATTCTTTGGAAAATTTTCCCACCTCCATTTTTTTTACAGATTTGAGTCGACTTTGGTTAGAATTCTTCTGTTCAATAAGGTCCTTAAAACTATTGAATATGTGCATACAATCATAAGGGCCGGGAGAAGCTTCGGGATGAAACTGCACTGCAATTATAGGTTTTGATTTATGTTTGATACCTTCTATAGTATTGTCATCAGAATTTATATACCAGGCTTTAAATCCGGTTTTGTCCAAAGTATTTGATTTTACCCCATATCCATGATTCTGGCTTGTAATAAATGTCTGATTGGTGCTGACATCGGTACATCCTTTATTCTGACCTCTATGACCAAACTTCAACTTATATGTATCACCTCCGGCTGCAAGTGCCATAATTTGGTTTCCTAGACATATGCCCAACATAGGCAATGATGAATCAAACAATTTAAGAGCAGTTTCAATTGTAATATCGCACACTTTCGGATCCCCGGGACCGTTACTTATTATGATACCTTTAGGTTTATGCGAAATTATCTCGCTAAATGATATATCCCATGGAACGCGAATAACACGATAACCCACTCGTAAAATATTACGAATAATGCTATATTTCGTACCTGTATCAATTAATACTATTGGTTCTAATGAACGGTCTCCATATTCCATAGTTTTGTCAACAGACACTTGGGACATAAAATTAATTCCATCATATCTGGTCTTTTTTACGGTATCCAATAGGGTTTTTGTATTTATTTGTTTTTCTGAAACTGAAAGAGCACCGTTCATTACTCCCTTTATTCTAATTTTCTTGGTTAGATCACGTGTATCAATTCCACTAATACCTGGTATTTTTTCATCATAAAGCCATTGATCTAAAGTTTTGTGGCATTCTCTGTGATTGGCTACGTTAGACAATTCGTGAACTACCAGTCCTGAAACTTGAATATTATCTGACTCGAAATATTTTGGCAGTCCATACCCATCCTTGATAGATTTACTTGGTACACCATAGTTCCCAATAAGCGGATAGGTCATACACAATATTTGTCCTCTATATGATGGATCGGTTAATGTCTCAGTATATCCTACCATGCCTGTGTTAAAAACAAATTCTCCGCCAACTGTTTTTGGATAGCCAAATCCAGTACCTCGATACGTAGAACCATCTTCTAAAATTATCATCGCATTAAGGCATGTGTGATTACTATGAATTGTAGGAATTTTGACCCTCATAGAGTTGTAAAATATCGAGATTTAAATTTTCCTAAGTTGAATCTATGTCGGGCATTTTCACTTTGGCATTGATAAGTTAGATTTGATTGGTGTCAAAGATACTAGCTGACGAAAGAAAAAATTTGGAGTTATTATTTTATTATGCCTACTTTAGCCAATCAATTGGAATGTCTTGATATAAGCCATTAGGTAAAACCCTTCTAATGGAAATAGGCAAAACTTTCGAGTTCAGTTCTGCCACAGCAATAGAGATTGTATCACTAAACTTGTTCGATGAATCTACTAAAATTGGCGCACCAAGAGAAAGCTGCAATGATCTTGCTCCTATTATTCTTGCACGTTCAAATCGCGTCAATGTTGGAGGACCTATCAAAACTTGGCTATCTTGAGGAGGTATTTCTCTGGATTCAAAATCCATCTCTGTATATACTACTACTTCATCTTTCGGCCTGCTACTTTTTGACTCTTCGACCACTTCTGGCTTTTCAATTTTGGTTTTCTTACTTTTCTTTTCCTTTTCTTGAGGATTCTTGCTCCTAGTTGCCGCCTCTCCTTTTACTTTAAGCTGTTTTTTTACTTTGAGGGGCTTTTTTTCCTTATTTTTATCAGATGTAGAACGTCTTAAAACCAAGAATAAATGCAAAAAAAGTGAATATATAATTAAATGTTGCTAATAAATGAACAAATTAATAGCTATACAGAACTCATTTGCAGTAGTAGACGATGACGTGGAGTAATTCAAATACTGTCTCGAGAATTCATGTCGATTTCGCAGTTGGCAGCAAGGGGAAAATAGCGTTGGAATTTGTTCGTCATCTATCACCAATCACTTTTTCAAATATTATCAAAGTAATGCCGATTTCTGGGAGGCTGCACTTTTTGGACCGTAAATTAGCTTACGTGGAAACAGGGCTAACAGTTGGAGCGGAAAAACAGAAATCGGTGTTTAAAAAGGGAGATCTTGGATTCATGGTTTCTAACGGATCAATTTGTATTGTTTTACAGGATACCAAGGGTATTAACATGAATCACATAGGTCATTGTGTGGAAGACCCCATTTTGTTAGAATCAAGTGATTCAGGCGAAATCATATTTATTAACCGGACTCCATGAGAGATTATGAGTCAAGGGGTGCTCATCACCAATATTTCCATCGCTAAAATGTCATTTGTTTGAACCCAGTAAGAAAATTATTTGGACAATTGTGGGAAAACATAATGAATATTGGATTGATTTAGACTTGGAATACTGTTCATGCAACGATTACTACTTTAGAACGCTTTCTGGTCAAGGGATATGTTATCATTTAGATTTTGCAAAGAAAAAATCAAATTCAAACACAGACGTTGTCCGCTTTTCTGATTCAGAATATTCTGATTTTATTAAATCACTGGTAAATGATAATTACCTTGTTATTCGGAATGAAACAGGGGATTTATCTTGAATTGCCGATTTCTTAAAAAACGTGACAAAATTGAAACCATATGATACCATCCTGATAATTGGTTCTGGAGGAAGAGAACATTCTATAGGATGGAAGCTCTCTAATGATGCGAACAAGAGTATATTTTATGCTCCAGGGAATGGGGGCACAGAAAAAAACATTCCAGTGGATTCCAGCGACTTAATGAGACTTTGTGAATTTGCGAAGGAGCATAATTCTTTTACTGTAGTGGGTCCTGAAAAGCCTCTATCCCTTGGCATTGTTGATTTATTTCAGCAGAATCAATTACCTATATTTGGTCCAAACAGAAGTGCTTCCAGGTTGGAATCAAGTAAGGTGTTCGCAAAGCTTTTCATGCGCAACATAGGAATTCAAACAGCCCCATTCTCAATCTATTATAACGCTGAAAGTGCAATAAAGCATGCCCAATCAGCTTCAAAAAATGTGGTTGTCAAGGTTGATGGACTTGCAGCCGGTAAGGGAGTGTTTGTATGCGATAGTGTCAAGTCAGCAACTGAAGCTATCCAAAGGATCTTTATTGACAAGGAATTCACTAATTTTCCCAGTAGAGTTGTACTCGAAGAGAGAATTTATGGAGACGAGGCATCTTTTATCGCTTTATGTGATGGAAAATCTATCATCCCGTTAGCATCAAGCCAGGATCATAAGAATATCTACAATGGGGATAAAGGCCCGAACACAGGTGGAATGGGAAGCTATTCTCCTACCCCACTCATCACAGATAGGCTTGAAGAAAAGATAATGGAGAATGTGATGCGGCCTACAATAAAGGGATTAAGTGATCTTGGAATTAAATTCCGCGGTTTCCTATATGCAGGGCTCATGATAGAACATGGTTCGAATGAACCATACGTGCTTGAATTTAATGTTAGAATGGGCGACCCGGAATGTCAATCTATTCTCTCAAGAATGAATTCTAACTTGTTGGAATATCTGGAGGCGGCCATGGATGAAAGACTTGACTCAATGCCACCGATTAACTGGACAAATAAAAGTTCTGTCTGTGTAGTAATGGCCTCAAAAGGATATCCTGAGAAGTATCAGACCGGAGAAATTATTCGTGGCTTAGATTCCACATTTGATAGTAACACCTACGTATTTCATTCGGGGACTAAAAAAGATTCTATGGGGCAAGTTCTTACAAATGGAGGAAGAGTTTTATCAGTTACTTCACTAGGTGACACCATTGAATCTGCTAAAAGGGAAGCATATTTAACAGCATCTCAAATCCACTGGGGTAAAAATGAAGAATACTTCAGGAAGGATATTGCTTCAAAAGGAATTAAATACATGAAATCCAATTTCAGTAATTAAGACATCTATTTTTCTGTCATGCGGAAGAATTGGAATGTGTTTTTTAATTAACTGAAAATCGTAAGCGAGGCCAATACTTTTTGAAAATTTGTTGTTTGTCAAGTATTTGTCATAATAACCATAACCATAACCAATCCTAAATCCATACATATCAAAAACAATACCGGGAATTATAAGTAAATCAATGAAATCTGCAGTCTTGTTGTCTATGTTTGGTTCTTTGATCCCAAACATATTAGTATCAAATGAATTTTTTTCGAAATCCTTTTGATCTACTACATAAAATCGAAGATCGTTTGACATAATTCGTGGTAACAACACAGTCTTTCCTAACTCTATAGAATAATTAATAATTTCCCGGGTTTGAACTTCTGAGCCAATGGCAAGGTAAAGTCCTATAGATTTTGATTGATTAAACACGGGACTTTCAACGAGCTTCTGCTGAATTAACTTGCTCTTCGTGGATATTTCAAAGTGGCTCATCGAGTTTCTCTTGTGAAGAACCTCTTTTCTCAAAAGTGACTTTTCATCATTGTCTAATTTCATAGTACTAATGTTTGGTAATTTTATGTATGAGATTGGCAGCTAGCACAGTATTTTTTAATAGCATTGTAACGGTCATAGGTCCTACTCCACCAGGAACGGGAGTAATGTAGGCTGCTTTTTCTGAAACTGATTCAAAATCTACATCACCTTTAATTTTTCCATTAGCTCTGGAAATTCCAACATCAAAAATTATGACACCTTCTTTGATCATGTCTTTTTGGAGAATAAATTTCTGTCGATCACCCACGGCAGTAATGATGCAATCAAAGCTTCTTAATTTATACTCGATATTTTTTGATTTTGAATGGAAAAACGTTACTGTTGCATCACGGTTCATGAGTAAGATACCCAAAGGTTTTCCAACTAGATTACTTCTGTTTATTATGGCCACATCCATCCCCTTAACATCGATTTTGTAAAAATCCAAAAGCTCAATGATGCCTAAGGGAGTGCAAGGAACGAGTTTTGGAGCACCTTTCAACAATAAACCCAAATTGTGAGATGTCAAACCATCGACATCTTTCTCATGGTTTACCATGTTAGTAATGGAAGTTTCAATCTGGGGTGGCAATGGAAGTTGTACAAGTATTCCGTGTACTTTGTCATCCAGATTTAATTCCTCAATAATTCTTACAAGCTCGTTCTGAGAGACATTTTCTGGCAGTTTGAAATCTCTAGTTAATATTCCCGCGCTGTTTGCTGCGGTCTGTTTATTCTTAACATATGTTGCGGATGCTTGATTATCGCCAACCAAGATAGTAGCTAAGCAAGGTTGAATTCCTTTGTTTACTAAATCTAAAACCTCATCTCTGATTGTTAGTTTTACTTTTTGAGATACTAGGTTTCCGTCTATGAGTTGTCCCAAATATTCTAAAAGTTCACAAAGTTATTTTTTTGCTTTACTGTGTTTTATCTCTGATTTTACATTTACTGCCCGGTAACAATTACCCTTCTGCCTTGAACAAGTATTCTTTGTTCAGCAAATAGGTTCACGCAATAGGGATACAGAATATGCTCCTGCTCGAGTATCCTGTCCGATAATGACTCATATGTGTCATTGTCCGACACTGCGACATATCTCTGTGCGATAATTGGGCCTGAATCTAATCCTTCATCAACAAAATGAACAGTACATCCTGTAACTTTTACTCCATAATCCAACGCTTTTTTTTGGGAATTAAGACCAGGAAATGATGGCAAAAGTGAGGGATGTATATTCATTATTTTCATTTTGTATTTTCTTACAAATTCTGGACTCAGCAGACGCATGTAACCGGCCAAGCATACAAGTCCGTTTTCAGGATACACATCATGTTCTTCCAATTTTTTTACTATTTCCTTATCATAATCCCAGCCTTTTGAATTGCTAGAAATAGTGCTTGTTGGAATTTCAAATTTTGAGGCCTTCTGAAGACCTTCTGCCTCTGCTTTACTGGAAATTACTATTTTAGGACTTATGTAGGATGTCGTGTGTTCTTTTAGAGAATTCAAAATTGATTCCATGTTGCTGCCTCTGCCGGAAATCAAGATTCCTAGGTTAATCAAACGCTCCTAATGTTAATGGTTGAGATTCTTAAATGTAATGAATAATTGAAAGAATCATGCCTACAACAATTATCTAAATATTAAATAATTTATTATTTTGGCTTGCTTTATTTTCTTGAAATATCACTCTTTTAGTATCAATTCTTTCAGAAATCAATCTTGATTTTTGAATCCCGGGAAGATTATGGCAAATGCTGATAATTCAGCTCGACATTCACGGTTGATTTGAAATCCCATGGCAGAAGACATAATTTGCTCTTATTATGGGAACAGAAGGGCAATACAACAAGTTGTACCTTCATTTCATTTTGTACGCTTGTATCTGAATTTATCTAATTTTATCAATTCATGATATGAGCCAAATTGTGTTGTTTCTGCACTATCTAGTAACGATTCGTTTTTATCGTTAATTCCGTCATAAACTTTTATGATTCCGTAAACTGAGTTTCTTTGCGCAGGTACCCGACCAGCTGATTGTATCAACGATCTTATTTCCTTTGGTCTCATTAATTGCCCAAACTCAGATCCTGCAGATGTAGAAATACTTTCATTTATTAAAGTGCCGCCAAAATCGTTTACTCCGACCTCAAGAAGCAATTGGGACATTTTCGCTCCCTCCTTGACCCAAGAAACCTGAATATTATTTATGAAATTGTTGAGCATTATTCTCGAAACTGCATGCATCTTTATCACATCTTGACCTGTTGGACCCGGCGCAATTCCCTTGACAAGATTATGATTATACATTGGAGCTTCTTTATGTACAAAGCTCAATGGTACAAATTCTGTGAATCCACTTGTCTGTTTTTGAATTGACCTTAATAAATCCAAATGTTTAGCCCTATCTTCCATTGTTTCTACGTGGCCGTACATTATAGTTGAAGTGGTAGATATTTTCAATTTGTGTGCGGTTGTTATAACATTGATCCAATCAGCAACCGTGATTCTACCTGGAGATATCAGATCCCGAACATCTTGGTCCAATATTTCAGCCGCAGTTCCTGGCAAACTTCCTAGACCAGATTCCTTTAACATCCTCAGGTATTCTTTCACAGATAGTCCTGATCTATAGGAACCATACATAATCTCTTCAGGAGAAAACGCATGGATATGTATATTTGGTAATTCTTTTTTTATCGCCTTACATATGTCAACATATAAGAATCCGTCCATCTTTGGAGGTAACCCTGCCTGGATACAAATTTCAGTTGCGCCTAAATTCCATGCCTCCTTAGCTCTTCTCACAACTTCTTCTGTAGGTAGAAAATAACTTTCTTCATTTCTAAAGTCTCTACTATAAGCACAAAAGCCACATCTTTTAATACAGACATTTGTAAAATTGATATTTCTATTTATTACGAAAGTCACATTATCACCAACCGCCTTTCTTCTTAAATTGTCAGCGACCATGGCAGTCATTATCATTTCAGTCCCCGTTGTTTGAAACAATTCAATAGCCTGCTTAATAGAAATATTTTTTGAGTCTAGTGACTGGTTTAGTATATCGGAAATAATAGGATCTATGTCTCTCAATATTGATTCAAGCATTAACTTGGCTCCTCCTTTACCAATCCAGTGCTATCGGACATCTGTGAAACATATTTCCAAAGATTCTTTGGGATGAACTCTCTTTTATTCATAACAAATTCCGGGTAAATTGGAAGTCTTCCTTTAAAGATATGGCCCTCCTTTTCAGTAACATGTTTAACATCACTGATCTCGGGCCAAGGCGATTCTGGATTTACGAAATCAATTGTTAACGGAGATATACCTCCCCAATCATTGATTCCTGCACCAATATAGGTAGAATAAACTATAGGGCTGAGATTGGGTGGAACCTGAATGTTCATGTGTGGCATGATAATCCTTGCCAATGCGATAGTTAATAAAAATGAATCATGTGTGGGCGGTAAAGAGTTCCTCATTTTAGTATTATGCTTGGGGACATGGTTTTGGATTATTATTTCCTGAATATTTCCATATTTTTGATTTAAACTTCTAATAACTATAAGTGATTCAATTAATTCTTCCAATGTTTCACCTATCCCAACGAGTAGCCCTGTTGTAATAGGGATTTTCAATTTACCTGCGTTTTCGAGAACTCTTATCCTAGCTCTTGGATTTTTGCTTGGTGCAAATTCGTGAGGCATGTTTTTACCAATGAGTCTTTCACTTGATGTCTCTAGCATACATCCTAGGCTTACATTGGATTTTTTGAGTAGAGATAATTCATCATACTTTAATGTACCTGCGTTTGTATGTGGTAACAACCCTGTTTCTTCCAATATTAACTCGCTTATTTGTTCAACGTATTCAGCGGTAGTTGAGCAATTGTATTTACCTAACCATTCTTTGAATTCAGGATATTTTTGTTCAGGCCTTTCCCCAGTGACGATTAATGCCTCAGTACATTTCAGACGTTTGCCTAACTTTGCTATGTTTAGAACTTGATCCTTCGTCAAAATTGACAAGTCAAAATCTGATAATTCTTTCTTATAGGTGCAGTAAGAGCAGCTATCCCTGCAGAGATTTATCAAATTTATGAACACCTTCCTAGAGTATGTGATCGGACCATTTTTGCAAATGTCTCTAAGTTTTTGCGCAAAATTGCATAGCGATCTTGTGTCATATCGGACTACTAATTCAAAAGTCTCTTCCATGCTTATTGGAGAATCTTGTACTCTTTGAACGAGGTCGTTCGATGTCAACAGATCTATTGCGTCCAGCCGAGATTTCAATGCCCATTATTATTGATGGACATTATTATTAATAATTTGTTTCAACGAACGATTGTCATTTCTAATTTCATTTCTTTTTGACACGCTTATAGATGAAAGGGATGCTGCTTGGTGCCAACGAAATAACTTCTATCGCGCCACTTTACTATTCTATTCCCCTTTAACTCAAATACGGATAATAAGAAGCAAATCGTTATCACCGTACACCCTACTACAAAACCTGCACCATAAATCCATTTTTGTAGGAGACCGAAATGAGACTGTACAACTGCGCAGGCAAGCAACAGGAAAATTATTAACAAATTGACAGTTAGTAAAAGTCCACTAAACTGACTATCTGGAAAATAAAACAAGGAAAGCGGTAGAATTAGAATTGGCTCTAATAATGTAAAAAAGATAAAAGCTGTAGCCATTAATGCAGATTTTCTTTTTTGTGTTCGCAACGGGATAATTATACGACGCAAGGCATGCCAGAGAGAACGGGGGTCACGAGCCCAGGTTGCTTCAACAAAATTTTCACCTCTAACTAATCTTAATTTCATTCCTTGCTCTTTCACTCTACGTCCAAGAGCTCCATCTTCGACTAATTCCTGACGCACTTGCTCATGCGTACCGATTTTCTCATAATTCTTTTTAGATATGAGATAAAAACTGCCAAAAAAATAGCCAATTTTATTTTTTGGATTGTTTACCCGAAGTGGTGAGTATCTGGAATGTAGAAACACAGATAGTACAGGTAAAGTAAATTTCGTAATCAAATCATAGCATAATAATTTAGGGACGAGTGTGACAGCATCTAGATGATCATGTATCATTGTATTAATTGCGGATGATAGTGCATCAGGTTTATGGATACTATCGGCATCAGTAAACAATAGAATTTCTCCTGTCGATTTTTTATATCCCTGGAAGCATGCCCAATTTTTTCCAACCCAATCATTAGGTCTTGGTGGTGATTTCACTGTTATCAATCTATTATCTTTTTCAGACAATTTTGAGATGATCGACAACGTCCTGTCAGTCGATGAATCATCAATCGCAATTACTTCATAGTTATCGTAGTCTTGCGATAATAGCGATTGTAGACATTTTAATATTGTCTCTTCTTCGTTCCTCGCAGGAACAATAATACTAACTTTGGGTTTTGAATCTATTCGAAATCGTGCAGACCATTCCAGTTTTGGTGACCTGGAAATTGACCAGATGATAAAAATAAGAAAATAAGTCCAACAAGCAAGAATTCCAACATTGATTGGTATTAGGACTGGAAGCAGCACTATATTGAGCAATTACTATCGTTAATTGATTGGAAAATATAGACTATACGCTTTCAAAAAAAAACAAGTTCATAATAATAATGATCTAATAGCTTGATTTTTTAAGACTTCAGTTTAGTATCTCCAGTCAAGCTAAAGTAGAAATTGAATTACACACCCAATATCTGCTTTAGTAGTGCTCTATAATCTACATTTTCCCTACTGCCGCCAGGTGCAGGCAATTCAAAAATTAGTGGAATTGGACGTTTAGCTCTGATATTTGTTAGTTGAGTTCGAATTTCTTTTCCAATATCTTCGCTTATTAGAACAAGACCCACATCACTAACGTTATCTAAGCCATTGATATGATGAAGAGCCTCGGATGCAGATTCAACTTTAATGCCTTCGACACCTGCTAATTGAAAGCTTGTTACAAAAATTCTACTTCCAATAGCCATGATTCTCAATTTATCTTAAACACATTGCCTCAGTTCTTTTTAATTCTTTGTGTGCACAAATTCGCAAAAAAAGATTTCTCGTCAAATGACATTACAGATAAATCATGGTCTCTTTTCTCTTCAAACATTGTCTGATAATACGGATTTGAGAGTATTGTATGTTCTACTTGATGGAATAGGTGATCTTCCAAATCCTCAATTGAAGGGTCAAACTCCACTTGAGGCCGCAAAGACTCCGAATATTGATTCTCTGGCAAGAAAGGGAAAAATGGGTCGAGTGATAAGCGTAGGAAAAGGAATATCCCCTCAATCAGATATTGCCGTATTTAATATGCTTGGTTATAATTTTGAGGGGAAAAAATATGCTGGAAGAGGAATTGTGGAAATAATAGGATCTGACATTGATTTCCGCGATGGAGATCTTGCATTAAGAGGAAACTTTGCCACTTTAGATGACAATAAAATAATTGATAGACGTGCGGGTCGGGATATCACAAGGCAAGAAGCCAGCAATATCTGTTCATTTCTGGAACAAAATTTAAAATTTGACGATCCAGATGTGTCAGTTAAAATAAATCCAACTATTTCTCATCGTGTAATTATTAAATTTAGAAATAGCAAGAAATTTCTCTCTGACAAAATAACTAATACCGATCCTGCCTACGGTAAATTGAATGGAATTGGAATTGCCAACACCGATGTTGATAATATGGAAGTTCAAGAATCTCAGCCAGAAGAAGATTCTGAATCCTCCAAGGTGTCAGCAAAAATTGTCAACGAATTTACTCACAAATCAATTGTCCTGATGAAGGAACATCCAGTAAATCTTGCTAGAATTTCAAACGGTAAGAAACTGATGAACGTAATATTGCTGCGAGATGCAGGAAATAGTGTACCGCATCTCCAGCCGATTAACGAGAAGTTTGGAATTTCAACCTCCTGCCTAGTCGATATGCCTGTAGAGATTGGAATAGCTAAAATAATAGGAATGGATCTTTTTCGCTCACAAAAAATAGATGATTATAAACAAAAGGCAAAAGAAGTAGCAGAAATTCTTAACTCTTATAATCTTGTTTATGTTCACATTAAAGGACCAGACGAATTTGGACATGATGGCGATGCGTTGGGCAAGAAATCTAACATTGAGTCGATCGATGAAAATTTCTTTGGCATGTTTTTGAAATACGTGACAAGACAACACGTCGTAGTAATCTCTGGTGATCATTCTACACCCTGCATTAAAAAATCACACACAGATGACCCAATTCCATTATTGGTATCGGGAGTAGGTATCAAAGGTGATGGAAGTCAGCGCTTTACCGAATCATGGGCAAATAAGGGATCGATTGGAACCCTAAAAGGGTCGGAAGTTATACCAAATGTCTTGAATATGATACGTATGGAAAAGCCGAAATAGAATTTCTAATGTTTGCAATTATTTACTGTTTGGTACCAGTCAGGGTAACTTTACATTGTTCACATACCTTTTCATCAATGTTTCTTTCAAGACTATGATGTGCATCGCATATGATGAGTGAGTAGCGCATATAATTGCACAGTGCAATAAATTTAGATAATGTCTTTGCAGAATATGCCCTATTTGTAGAAAGATCATCGCGAATTTCTTTTATCATACTCATGATTTCGCTTAATGATAATAGTTTTGCTATTAATTCATTATCACCACGCGTGCCTCTCAGATAATTGCTTACTGCAGCTTGAGTTATCCCAAGCAATCTGGCTACCTCCTCTTCCTTTAATCCTTTCTCGATTACCAGCTCTTTCGATAGTATTGCTCTTACTGCCGGTATTAATAATTTGGATTCAATTTCTGATGGAAGTAGCATTAGGTGAGCCTAAATATGGCTTCTTAAATATATATAGTTTTTTCAAATATCTGGTACAGCGCAAAAAGTAGGCATTAAGTTTCAAGATAATTTTAATTTTCAATTTGTCATGAAAATTCACTATTTAATTATGAAATTCTTAATGCTTTTAAGAATTGGTTCCATCACTGGTTTTATCGTTAACAAAATCTTACTAAAAACTACATTTATTAATACTCGGATTATTATTGACTAGATATTGCAAAAATTCGACGATTTAGACATGAAAATATTGTCGGAACTGTGTAAGAATGCTAATATTTCGGTGCCTCGATTAAGTAAACTATTATCAACTAATTCTTCAGTCCTGTATAGCAGAATTAAGCGTCTTTATAAAAGAAATTTGATCCAAAAATCGACTATAATCGTGAACGAACCTCTTTTAGGAATAAATGTCAAGGCTGTAGTTGGAATAAATAGAGATCCCAAATTGAAAAGAGAAATACATACTGCACTTTTGAAAATATTTCAAATAATATCAATTTCTGAGGTGACAGGTAGGTTCGATATCTTGGTAACTATCAGTGCTACCACTCTCGAAGAACTCCACAATGTTGTTATAAAACAAATTGGCAAGATAGACGGAGTTCAAAATACTGAAACGTTCGTTGAAATGCAAAGAACAGAAAAAGATCGTGTATTTACTTCATAAATTGGTCATTTGCGCCTGAGAAGCGCAAACAGATTTAACAAAACGTGATATACCAGAATGCAGAAACACAATATGTTGCTAAAATCCATATTTGGTAATGATGTTTGTCTCCAGATTGCATCTGAGATAAAGACGTGAATTCGGACGCCATTTGCAGTCAAGAAAATTGAAAATGCCTTCTTTGCTCCTAAATGTTAAATAGTTATTTGGAACCATTAGAAATTTTTACTCTCACTGAATAGAAGTCAACTTATGGTCCGCTCATCCTCGGACAATGCGCCCGCTTAGCGTATTTTCAATTCGATAGATTCAAATATTGCAATAATGCGATAAAATGTGGAATTTTTGTCTTTCTTACAACATAAAGTAGTAGAAATAATTCAAACATTGAAACTAGCAAAAAAAACTAGCAAGGACGACTATGTCACTCACCTAAGGCTGGTGCTGTTGGGTATAGGCTTCGTAGGTGGTATTGCTTTTGTCATAAAACTGATTGCAGAATTTCTAACAACCTCGGGCAAATAACTGGAAAGTTTCGGCCAAATTAACAAAATTTCGAATAATATTAATTTCCTAGTCCTAGTAATCCCATACGATAGTTAGTTTGACAAAGATCATTGGAACTCTAGGATCTCATTGTTCACTTCAGGTACTGAAAGGCGCAAAGGATGAAGGATTTAGGACGCTTCTGATAACGGAAAAAAAGCGTTATCATGTGTACAAAAGATTTAATTTTATTGATCATGTTATACTGGTAGATAAATTTAGGGACATACTAGAATCAGATTTCCAAAAAAGATTGAATAAATTGGAATGTATCCTTATCCCTCACGGTACTCTCATATCATCTTTAAGCTCCGAAGAAATAGAAAATATTGATGTACCTTTTTTTGGTAATAAACTCATTTTAAGGTGGGAGGCAGATAGAAACCTTAAAGAAAAACTGATGTTAGAATCAAAATTAAGTATACCCGCAACGATAAGATCTAAGACTGAAATCAAGGACCTTTGCATCGTAAAGTTACATGGAGCTGCCGGGGGCAAAGGATATTTTCTTGCATCAGATCGGAATGGTTTTGATGAAGGGTACAACAAGCTCTTGAATGAAAAAGTCATAAAAGATGAAAATGATCTATATATTCAAGAATATGTTAAGGGAGTTCCAGTATTCCTACACTACTTTTATTCTCCAATATCAGGAGATATAGAATTCATGGGTGTAGATAGAAGATATGAATCTGATATTGATGGAATTTCTAGAATTCCTTCAAAGCATCAGCTTAATGTTCCCATGGAGCCTACCTATAATGTAGTTGGAAATATTCCTCTAGTTCTCAGAGAATCACTTCTTGACGATGTGTATAAGATGGGCGAAAATTTTGTGCGAGCTTCTGAAAGGCTAATACCTCCAGGTATCCCTGGGCCATTTTGTTTGGAAGGGGTATATACTAAGGATGCAAAATTTATTGCCTTTGAGTTTTCTGCTAGAATAGTTGCTGGGACAAATCTCTACGTTTCTGGTTCTCCATATTCTGATTTCCTTTTCCAACATGACATGAGTATGGGTAGGAGAATTGCCTTTGAGATTAAAAACGCAATTAATAAAAGAAAACTAAACAGGGTAATCACATAGTATGGAATACGAACGTTATAGCTCGAAATACTCATCAATAAAATGACTTAGGGGTCATGAATTGACGTGACAGTCATATGATAAATTCTATTGCTGGATAAGTTCGATCGAATTTATCAATCCATAAATAGGACTTTTCAAAAAATGTTCAACAGTTTTTACATCTTTTATATCAATCATTATTACTTTTGAATTTATGAATGATACTGTTGTAGGAACGTTTTCCCATTCTAATACCCCATTTGTATATAAATCCACATTGCAATTAAACCCTGAAGAGTTGCTACCCTTATTTTTAAAAAATGTTCCTAATTTACCTTGCATGTCTTGACTTACTGATTGATTTGAAACTGGCTTATAGACAATCGTGTGATAATGAATATTGAGGCCATCAGTTTCAATCATTGTAAAGTTGGTTTTAAAATATGTTACATTGTCCTTTGAGACATCGACTCTCCACTTCCCTCCAAGAAGATACTTTGAAGAAAGGTTTGTATTGATATCATTAAGTTCTGATTGTGTGTCGTTGGATTCACCTCTCAAGAACAAGATAGTGTTTATTGTTCCCTCAGCATTGAAAGAAGAGTTTGTTGGCTCGACACCCAAATTAGGAGGTTCAGTAACGGAAGTCTGTCCATAGGCATAAGAATCAAAATCATTATGCGGATAAAAAATAAAAATCTCAAAAATAACAAGTACTGCACTCAAACTTATAACAGAAATAATAAACGAATATCGAGTCAGTATCATTACTCAAAACTAGAAATTTAATATAACTTAAATTTTACTTCAGCAACCATCGTTTATTATCGTTTAAGACCAACATAAAAAAAGTAAACAATTTTTTATGGAAATTCAAGTACTAAAATTAATATACTCACCAAAATTCAAAGAAACTGATGCTTGATGTTTGTGTGGATAACTATGGTATAACAGTCGACAACAAGGGTAAAAAGTTATACCTTGATCCAAATAGGCAGCCAAATTCTGATCTCATTTTTATTTCTCACGCACATACCGATCATCTATATAAATGCGTTAAGGAAAACGGTAATAAGATTATCACTTCAAAGATAACTCAGAAAATTGCAATGCATCGCGGATACAAATATGGAGAAACGTTTGAAGAACATGGATTTGAATTACTAAATTCAGGACATATTCTCGGATCAAACGGACTGCTCATTGAAGATCAAATGTATTACACTGGGGATATATCAATAAGAAAAAGAGCATTTATGGATGCGGCGGTAGTGCCCAAAGCAAAAATTCTCATAATAGAATCTACATTTGGCCATCCTGATTACGTTTTTCCAAATTTTGAAAGCACTATACACAAGGCTAATTTGATAATATCCGAAATGTATCACCTAGGTATTCCAGTTATCTTGTTAGGGTACACTCTAGGGAAAGCACAAATTCTAACAAATGTATTTAGGCATTGGAAACCGTTAATCGTGCATGATTCTATAGATGAGATGAATAAACTTTATTCAGAGTTTGGGGTCAGTATGGACAATTATGTTACCTTCTCTGATGCAGAAAGATCCTACATGCTTTCTTCTCACCAACCGTGGTTATTGATAGCTCCAATTACATCATGCAAAAATGGTTTTCTTAAATATATTAAGAAGAAATATGGTGCCATATCCATCGGATTTAGTGGATGGGCCGTAAAGCCATATTACAAGAATGCATTAGGATTGGATCATTGTTTGCCTCTTAGTGACCACTGTGATTACAATGATCTAATATCCGTAGTGAAGAAGTGCAACCCAGAAAAAATCTATACTTTTCACGGGTTTGCTGAAAGTTTTGCAGAAAATCTAAATCTATTGGGATTTGATGCTGATCCACTTATTCGTAAGAGGGGAAAAAGAAATAAGACTATGGTTAAACTAGATACTTTTCTTACTAAATCAAATTCTTGAATTTATTGCCATCTAATTATTCGAGCGTTAATTATCTATCTTTACTATACATGTCTATAGTTATTTTTCCTGTTCTCTGAAATAGGGAATTACCTTTTTACCAAACATTTCAATGTTTTTGAAATATCCATCGCCCCAGAATCTAATTATGAAGTGATTTGTTCCAGCCTCGATAAATCGTTCTAGCATTTCTATCACGTCATCCGGTTTGCCAACGCCTATCGCACTTCTTGCTACATCGTCTGGGATTTGCATTGCAGCTCTTTTCATTTGGTCCATTAGTTCTGGTTTATTCATTGCATACTCAGTAAAGTACCTGCGGAAATCAAATTCCGAATCCTGTTGTATATTGTGGACCTTCAGCAGCTCTGGTTTGTATAAACTAACCTTTACTGCATTCTTCATCTTATTCCACGCTTCTTCGCCATCATCAGTAAAATAGACGTCTACATCATTTGCGAATTGAAAGTCGCTTATATCTCTACCATTTCTTTTTGCATGGTCTCTGATTATATTTGCATGGTGTTGGAACAATGCAGGAGTATAACCTATTGGTATCCAACCGTCTCCATAAATCGCACACAGTTCTAGGGTCTTTGGAGCCCCTGCTGCGATGTATACTGGAGGTCTAGGTTTTCTAATGCTCTTTGCCTGCAAACATGCGTTAATCAATTTGTAGTATTCGCCATCATAGTTTACCCTATTGTCAGGATCGGAATTAAAAAGTGTCTCAATAACTTCCAGCTGCTCCTTAAATTTAGTTACCGGCTTTTTAAACTCTATTCCAAAATCGACTACATTTTGTGCTTCTCCTGCACCGATACCCAAAATAGCTCGACCATTAGTTAATCTATCCAATGTAATTGATGAAAGAGCAATGGTAGAAGGATGTCGCCTAATTGCATCAGTTACGCAAGTGCCTAATTCCACATTTCTTGTGACTGCACCAATAGCTGCAAGTAATAACCATGCATCATTAACAACTGCATTTTTCCATTGAGGTACATTTGAATGATCCATTGACCAGATTGAATCAAAATCAATTCTGTCGGCAATTTGACAAGCTGTCATAATTTGTATTTCATCCAGACCCAGTCTGGCAATATTTAGTCCCTGGGTAAAGCCGAATTTGGTCCTCATTTTATATTGGAATATGCATATCATTTGAGTATATAAGGTTTGGATAAGTTACGTCCTAACGAAATCAAATAGAAGCTCTAAATTTCGTAACTAAAACTTTTCGTTGAATATATATAAAATAGCATTGCACAAAAAATATTGTGAGTTTCCGAGACTCTAAGAACACAGCGAGAGACAATGAAGAGATTATTTCTGCTCGATTGTTGATTACGGGTAAAGTTCAAGGAGTTTATTTTAGATTTAATATGCAACAAATTGCAAAGAAAAATTCTGTAGTAGGTTGGGTACGAAATCTACCTGATGGGCGGGTGGTGGCATTGTTGAACGGAAATAAAATTGATGTTAACAATGTTGTGGAATGGAGCAAAATAGGTCCTGAAAATTCCAGAGTGGATGAGGTAAAAATTGAATATGGTGAACATAGTAGGGAATACAGTGATTTTGTTATACAGCACGACAAGACTTAGGTAATCCGAACTAAAACTCAATAAAATTAAAAGACAGAGTATTATCAATAGTCATTGGCCATGCGTCCAATTCATTCTCCGAAAACAATCAATCACATAGCCATTAGCGTTCCAGATTTAGAGAAAGGTATGAAATGGTATCAAGAAGTAATGGGTTTCACAGTGGTTAGGGGTCCAGCCGAACTGGATACCAGTGATATTCAAGTAGGTAACGTTCTTCGGAATATTTTCGGGTCTAAATTTAGGAGATTAAGAATTGTATGGATGGCCTCAGGAAATAATATAGGATTTGAAATTTTTCAGTTTATCGAACCCAAACAAGTGATCAAAAATCAACAAATTGAATATTGGGCTGGCGGGATTATCCATGTAGCTATCACTGAAAAAAATATTGAGGAATTGATTGAAAGGATTGTTGAAACTGGAGGAAGACAACTAAGTGATATTTGCGAATTGAATCCGAAAAAACACCATAAACTCGTATTTTGCTCAGATCCTTTTGGAAATATAATTGAAATCTATTCACACAGTTTTGAGCAATTTCATGCCAACATGTAAAACTAACCAAACGAAAACTAACCAAACGATAATTTCCTTGATAATTTCATGTTTTTCAATATCTACTTTTCAATTGAATTATTTACTTTTTCAATGATTTTTTTCCAATTCAAGAAATGTTTGATTGTTATAATTGACTGTCAACCAGCAACAACATTCATCCAATAAACACCCAGTACATTCAAGGGGAGATACACTTGCTCTGCAGTCATCATGACTACAACCACATTCTGAACATTTCAATATCATTAATAATCAAAAACACTAATAAATTTGATTAGAAACTTCAGTCTATTATCAAACGAAGACAAACTAATAATCAACTCATCAGACTTTTCATTCTTTTCTTAACCATTTATCGCCTTTTTTTCTGTATTTGTTTTTAACAGCTGCCCATGCTGCCTTGTGGGCGACTTCTTCAGCACTCTGACGCTTACCTCCTAGTCTTTTGGCAGGATTTTTGTATTGTTCTACCGCATTGGCATGTACCTTGGTAAAAATATGCTGCGCATGCTTAGGTAAAGAATCAATTTGTTTTTTAGTTCTTGTGGATAAGGCCATGACATTACCTGAACTCTTCCTGCTTGACGAATTTCTTTCCTTTGGCATTTGATATTCAGCTGCACATAATCCTATATATCTGGAATACATGATTTGCTTGGCATGATTATCACAAAAATCAAGAATGCATTAATGCAAACCTTTCTCATTGCCTACTTGACGGGTATTCTTTGGTTAAAAAGGAATCCATTATCATTGATTTTTTCAGCCATAAGTCCGTTCTCTTTATTGTTTATTTTGTTTATTATTAGTGAAGGCAGGTATTTACCACTCTCTATAACCGGCAGTCTGGTAATGGCGTTAGTTGGATATGGGTTATCGTTGGGCCAAGATATCTCTTTTTACAAGACCGAGTATAAGATTCAGGATGTCTTTGTTGCATCACCCGTGTCTCCAATTACTTACATGATTGGCTTGGCAATTTCTCAGATACTTTTCGGATTACCTGCATTATTGGTATTGATAACATTAGCTACTTTCTTCTTATCCTCTTCCATTTACATTCCTCTACTTCTAGTAACTATATTTCTCGTATGGGGATCGATGTCATCAATGGGATTTTTTCTATCCTCACATATGCTACACATGCGTAACGTGTCACAGATAATTTCGTTTGTTAACGTGATCCTTTCTATAATACCACCAGTTTTTTACAGTATTGAAAGATTACCCCTTCAACTTCAATACGCGTCTTACTTTGTTCCAACGACACACGCGTCCCTAATAATTCAAAGTACCATGGGAATTTCTACTCCAAAGGAGTGGTCAATTGAGCTTGGATTGCTGGTTCAAGTATTATATCTGATAGGTTTTGTGTTTTTAGCTAAAGTAAAGGCTTTATGGCGCGAGCCATAAAATGGCCATTATTTTTTAGCAAGTAATTACTAGCGACCAATACTAATCAAGAAATACTTGCCGATCGATATATTTGTGTAGATACTAAAAGTAGTAATATTATTTCTTACAAATATTAGAAGGGCCATATTCCGAATGGTGATTTGGATTGTACTAACTAAGAATGAAGTTACCTTCCTAAGGAAACATGGATAAAAATATAATTTAATATCTAGTGATTACTTTATGACAATATTTTGCTACGACTGGGTGAAGAGAATTAATTGATATGTTAAGCTGACATCTTTATTCAAATATGACAATAAAACCGAAAAAGTATCGCAAATCATCTAATATGAATAAGTTGGCAGTTCCAAATGGATAAGGATAAATCTAGTTAGGATAAATTTGATAAATCATGGCCACAGAGCAGCTGTTCATCAGTGTAGTTATAATCTTGGTAGCTGCACGCTTACTAGGTGAGTTCTTCCAAAGGCTCAAAATGCCTCCTCTGGTTGGGGAGCTG
>Ga0193737_1000012_pt1 | contig 45095 bp, 68 predicted proteins | sample L2m2metaG_FD_165510 | JGI IMG/M metagenome (GOLD analysis project Ga0193737, IMG submission 165510) | Soil microbial communities from a riparian zone of the East river system, Colorado, United States - L2m2 | ecosystem: Environmental > Terrestrial > Soil > Riparian zone | place: USA: East River... | reverse complement strand
CGTGCGAGCGGCAAGCGCCTTATCAGAAAGTTCCTTTGCTTTTTTGGCGGCATCTTCTGCAGCTTCGCGGCGTTCCTTTGCTTCGTCCTGTGCAGCCTGGCGGAATGCTTCTTGTGATAATAAAAGTTCCTGGTTAATCTGAACTTGCCTTTCCCTATTCGTTTCAATCGCTTTATTCAGTTCAGCGTATTGCTTAGATGTTTTTTTAGCGGCATCCCTTTCTTTAGCCAGCCCCTCGTTAACGGCGGTTATCGCATCGAATTGGCGGGATAAACCTTGCGCCCGTATTTTTATCAAGTCCGTTTCAGCAGCCCCGGCGGTTTTCGCCCGGGCAATGGATAGTTCCGTTTGGCGGTCAATAAGCCCGGTATTCGATTCCAGTAGCGCGCCCTGTTGCTCCAATAACCGGTTAACATCTTCCAATGATGTTTCTGTATCGCTTAACGCACTCACAAGCGCAAGGACGGCAACAACAAACAAACCGATACCTGTGGCAGCAAGAGCAACTTTGAACGCTACCGTTGCCGCTGTTGCCTGTCCTGTAACGGCTGTGTATATACGCTGAACGGCTACTTGTGCGCCTGTGGCAATCGAATCAGCCAGCTTTGCCAGCGATCCCTCTTTTTGTACGGCGGTTTGTATCTGTTGTAACCCGGTAGCCAGCGCCATAGCAGCGTTAACTTTCAGTAAGGCTTTTTGCAGGTCCTCGGATTCGTCGCCAAATAAAGCGGCTGCACCCTGAACGGCAGAGAACCCACCGGCAAGGGCTGAAACGGATCCGGCAATATTATCGAAGGTACGGGTATCACTCCCTGCATTCTTAATCTCGGCACTCGCATCAGCAATAGCATCGGATAACGCACCCGCACGCGCGCGCATATCATCGAAGGTTTTACCAACATCGGTGCCGTTAACTTTCGCCAGGGCAAGTGCTTCTTTTAATTCCTTTAGTTCCTGTTTTAATGTTTTTGCCGGGGCATTTGCTTTGGTAAGTGCTGCGCTAAACTCCTCCGCAGATACGCCAGCTTCGTCGAGCGCGTCCTGAACGCCGGCCCCGAAAGCAGCCTCTACGGTTTTACCCATAGCCGTTGCCGTGGTTGCAACTTTCTTAAATTCAGCGACCAGTCCTTTGGTGTCGTTACCCGCCTGCTTTATGTTTTTGGATAAGTTAGTAAACCCTTTGATGTCAACACCGGTCTTTGATAGTTTCTCCAATGCGGGAGTAACTTCATTCTCACCAATCGTGAAATTTATTATGACGTCTTCAGGCATGCATTAAAGGTAAAGATTTATTTAATACGAAAATAAATCCTTACCCATACGGTTAAACGCGGCTTTTATTTGCCGGGTTTCATCCTCGGTGAAGGTTACCGGGTTGCAGCGTCCGTTCTTACCCCTTATCTTATGCTTGTAGCATTTGATGTGGGGCAGATAGTCCCGGAAGAAACTATCTGCTTTGATGTAGTTAAATATCATAATGCGATTTTAGCGGGTTCCCTTCTGGTGTGTACTTATTCCATTGTTCGGTAAACTTCTCAAAATCAGATTCGGGTATTTTATACCAATCGTTCCTTTGGCATATAGGAGCGTGAATGTAATAATCATTATCTTTCTTGCCTAAAAAAACTATTGCTGTAGGGTGGTTAAAATGGGTAACAGGATGGATATTCTCAACACCCTGAGGGAAAGATTCGGAATAATTGCCGGTGATACGAAAGGTGTTTAGGTAGTGAAATCCGGTCTTTTCTTTTTCAGTCCTTATACATACGTTTTTTACGCTTAGTTTACCAACAATACCTACCCCTAAGCAGTCAAAACAAACCCCATCAGCATAATACATGAAAGCTGGCAAGATACCGGCTCCATCACATTTATCGCATTTGTGAGGCACTTCTGTTTCAGCGTAAATTTTAACCCTCACCTCATCCCTTCTAAGGAATTTACCCATCATTTTTAAAAGGCTGTAAGGCGTAACGTCTTTAGTGTTAAATCGCGTTGTAGCAACACCTGGCAACTGAATACGCACATTGTATTTAAACTGATCTTTACCAACCCATACCCTGCCGCTTTCACAAATATCCATCGTAATAGCCGAGTTACTAAATACTTCGTTCAGGCTTTTAATAGCCCTGTTACGATTATCTAACCCTTTAACGGTGTATCCAGCTTTAGAAAAAACAGATTGAATTGTCATGTTGTTTGCTTTTGTATCACAAACATAGTGTAACCTTTTCGTTACACCAAATAAAAAGCAAACTATTTTTAAATTATTTTTTTCTACCCGCCTTCGCGTTCGCAGCCTTCGCCTTAGCAGCAGCCTGCACCCGGCTGTTGAGTATCATGTAATACTCCATTATGGGCGCGCGCTCGTATTGCTCAATCTTGCCGGGGTTATATTCGGCCAAGTGGCAAAGCTGCTCGTATCGGTCGTTGATTAACTTTCCGACAATGTTTCGGTAAGAAGTGCCTGGTGTGTTTCGCTTATGAACTTGCTTACTGTCAAATAGGTCTGGGTATCTTTTGCTGGCATATTCAGTGACGGCACGAGTTCGGCTAACGGCGTCGCGGAAAAAAAATCGAGCGTACCTCCAGCCGCTTTCCATTTCTCTATTTTTAATTTGTTGTAGTCGTAATCGTAACTGTACAGGCTTTCGGTATCATCAAAAAATATAACTGAGGCCAGCTTGTAAATAAATTCAGGGAACGGCATCAGGTCCAAACGTTCCTTGAGGTTGATGTTCAGTTGGACAATATGCTTCATGGATATTTTCTTAGGATCACTCAGTATCTTATCCATTGCCTTCACATGCGTTTCGAGATATTCCTTATTGCAGTTCATTTCCATTTCAGCATATACGCCCATAGCAGCAAAGAACCTGCCCGTAGGTACTTCGTTTGTTGAATCGAACATCCAGTAATCTTTGCCACCTATCGAGAATGCGGGAATAACTTTGTATTTACCTTCTACCAGGTAAGGCCTTAATTGGCGTTTGAAGATTCTACGCAGGCGGTCAGTCCAAGGGATTCTAATTTCTGGCATAAGGTTGCTATTGGTTGAGATTTTACGAGATATTGATTGCCCTCTTTGATGTGGTATGCCTTCTTTTTTGGAAGGTAGTAAATGATGTATTTCGATACCTGGTATTTTAAATTTGTTGTACCCCCGCATGAACATTTCCCCGCGTATGCATCGCATTGGACGGTGCCGGTCGGGGTTGGGATGGTAAGGGTCATTAAAGGAATTTAAATAGTTTCTCCATAATGTCATCAATTTCCTTATCCCCTGTAAACCTTGAAACCTCTTTTACTTTATAAAAAATAATCTTTGATTTAATTTTCTCCATTGCGTCTCTTTCAGAATCTGCATTAACTTCATACTTCATCTTTTTACCAAATAATTCAAAGTAAACTGTGTATGTTTTCATTATCAATCATTTGTCAGTTTTGAATAAGCAGCTGCCATGCCCAGCGTTGCGAAGGGATACCACCATGGCCACCACATGAAAAGGGTAATTATCAGCGCCACCCAGAACGATGTGCAGATGTAGCACTTCCCGAATGGCTTCGCCCATTTGTCGCCGAGGGTTTCTTCGATCATATCGCCGAGACGCTCGAATATCATTTCCTCCCATAGCGTGCAGCAGATTGCCATTGTAGCGAGAAACATTATGAATATGTGGGCGAGGTGGTTCATGAATAGACAGGAACGTTTTTAGTAATCTTATAAATTTGTTGCACATCATGGTAATTGGTTGCAAACTTTATCAATGCAATATTCAGACTTTTAGCTTCAACAGTAACCATTAAGTCCTGATAATTATACTGGTACTCGAATAAATATCTGTTCATCATTGTAACAATTTTATAATCCCACTAGCTAACGGATCCGAATGTGTAACGATAACCTGTGTTGCCGTTATTTCGATATGGGTAAATATTCCTGCCTGATGCATGGTGCCGTCAGGCTGCAAGTATATCACCTCCACTATCGGACGGTTACCCGTGTACGATACCGTTGTTTCAGGTTCGCCCACGAAGGTATGCGTTGTTGGTGTGCAGCAGATCATGGTTTAATCTTGATTATGAATGTAAAGTATCTGGTAAATATTACGCAGCTAGTTCGTTTACCGTTAACATCTTTTTGATATTCAATTTCATTTCTGAAATCCCATTCGTTAACCGTAAAAGCATTATTATCCGTAATCATATCAATCTATTTTATAACAACAATACCGGAAGCAACGCCCCCGAAGTCTAATGAAATTAATGTTACCGGCACATCATCGAATGAGGCACTAATACCCATGTAAACCAGTCGGCCAAGCTCATCGTATACCCAGGTTTGCACCGTTGGAACCTCTCCGTACTTCAAAGCCATCTGCGCGGTGTAAGGAATTTCCAATGTAGCCACATCGGTAAACTCTACCACCGTAGGGTAGCAACAGCCCTCAACTTCTTCGAGGCATGGGCAGCCGATAATGTTTTTACCTCCGTTGCCGTTGCGTACTTCAAACTCAATGCAGGTGTAAGGTGTGCAGTAAGCTGAATCGTTCCACGTTGCGGGGTTGCAATGTCCTGCCTGTACTTCGAGCGTAAACAACCCTGCGTAAGGGTTTAATAGGCCCTCGGGCAGTTCACTAACTGCCAGGATAAACTGCCCGTCTTCATCCGTAGTAACCGCGCCCATGTACTTCGCGCCCTGCGCTGTGGTAAGTATCCATGTGTAATTAGTTTCCGGTAACAGGGTTGCATACACGCTGATAGCGGTTTCTCCGCATGAAATCCAGTCTTTATAGCAGGTATTACAGCTCATTAGTTTGCTGAGAAGTTAAGGGTGAATAGGAATCCTCCGAAACAAGCAGCAACATCACGAACGTATAGCGATGCGTGAACCGATACCTTAACCCTGCCCGCTCTTGTTGCCATTACGTGTTCCATTTTTTAAAGCTAAGTAATTTTTAAGATATGTTTGAAAAAAGTATTTAAGTCATAGCGAAGGCAATCCAATGCATCAAGTTGCTTCGTGGGGTCGTTACGGTCAGTCTTATCCAGCGAGCCGTCCGGAAGTACCGCCGCATGTTCCAGGTCGAATATCAAAGCCTTGCAATTCTGCGGATCAATGGAAATATCCAGATGATGAAAGGCCGAGTTAACAAGCACCCGGTTTTCTTTCAGCGTTGGATTACTTACCGGCTGGCGCATCTGCCTGTCACCTAGCCCTAACTGTGAGCGAATGATTTTAAAATAGTTCAGGTTGTCATTCACGAGCGCGGAGGAATTACGTCCTGTGGCATCACCTGTGACCAATAGCAGGTATTTACCGTACTTCGCCTTGATGTAGTCGCACATGTCGTAAATATTGGAATTTTGGAGCTTTATCTGCTCAATGTAGTTTTTGACCTTAATGCCGTCATCCTGGGATACAAGGCACGTTATCGGATCCCGGTTAAAGTCAAACGAAAGTTTAACCTCCCATTTCTCATTGATAACGGTCGTCCGTACATGCTTTGCCGATGAAAACGTATAACAAAAAGCGTTATTGTTTTCCGTTACGAACGATGCCAGATATTCCTGCGCGAATGTTAACGGGTCCAATTGAAGCCTGGCATGTTCCACTTCCTCAGGATCAATATGCGGATTCGATACCGTTGGCAGTTGAAAAGACCGCCATGCTTCCGGGTAAAGCTCCTGGTTTTTAAACAGGTCGTAGAAGTAATCGTTCTTACCGCGCGGTGTTGACAGAAACCAGCCATCGCCTTTTAAATCCGTAAGCGTTGGCCTGATAACTTTGGTCCATGCTTCTTTCAGGTGCAGCACCTTTGCAGCTTCATCAATAACCGCGCGTTTGTATTTTCTGCCCCGGCAACTATCAGGATCATCCAGTGACCAGAAGTCAATGATACCTCCGCCATAAAGTTCAATCCTCCGTTCCTGCTCAGATTTTTTGCTGATTATATCCGAACACGTTTCGAGTAAAGTCCGCCAAACCTCCATTAGCATCTTGTAAGTTGGGGCGAAGTATGCAACCGGGTTGCCGGTTAATGCTCCCATGTTTCCATCCGGTTCCAGTAACAACTCTTCAGCCAGGGTAGTCTTACCCCAACGCCTGCCACAGCAAAGCACATTGAAGCGCAAAGCCGTTGCCAATACATCTGCCTGGGCAGCGTGTAGTTTATTCAGTTGAAGATTTACCTCGGACAATGTTCAGAGTTATTTTAGCATCTACTTTACCGGCAAGCTCGGTAGGAATTAGTTTGGCTGCGATTGCGTAAAAATCACGAGGGTGCTTCTCTGCAAACGCAGTAAGGTTGTTTTTAGGATCGTCCTGCAAAGTGTTGAACACAGCAAGCACCGTTTCCTTTACGGTCTTGGTTAGCTTGCCGGGGCCTCTTGCCGGCATCTGATCCCTATTTTCCTTAGTTATTAATTTTTTTGCCAATTTTACACAATTTGTGGAGTAAATATATATTATATTAATTAATCTAACATATCACGTTTTATTATAATTACACCTCGTTTACACTACTTTTGCACCGTTGAAAGTGCCGTCTTTACTACATTTACACCGTTTACAGTGCAAAACCTACGGATAATAATAATAAACTCTTATTTAGTATATACTATACCCCCTTATACTATATTTCCGCCAAAAAGGTGTAAACGGTGCAAATCAGCCATGGCATTGAGTTTGGACGGTGCAAAACAGGTGTAAAACGGCAGTGCATTTACACCTTCCTGTATTTTCCCTGCCCCTCTTTTCTAAAAAGTGATGAAAAATCCTTCCTTCTCATGGCGACATCAAAGCGCCTATCTTTTTCATTTATCCGGACACAAACATCAACTGCCTCTTTTCTGGTAAACTCATCCGGCAGAGATTGATATAATAGTTCCAGGTCATTAGGTAGGCCCGTTTCTATTTCACCATGAAGTTTAGATATGATATTAATTGTACTCGTTGCGTAATACCTATACAGTGTCCATCCATGGTGTACAGTATCTTCAGTTATTATCGGGCTTTTAGGATCGTGCATTATGGCAAGTATCTGAATAAGGCGCGGGAAGTATGCGCTCATTTTAGCCTCGGTGCCGATAATATAAGATTCGGCCTGTGAGCTTATACGACTGTTTGCATCCTGTAATAATGTTTTATAATACGTCCGGTAAGTTTCTTTTGCCTTATCGGTTATTGATATTGAACGTTGCCCGCCAGCTTCGTTAAAATGCATTCCTGAGTAATAAAGCTCAGTTACGATATCCTTCCATTGCTGGCACATTTCTTTACCCGGGCTGAATGGATCCGATTCAATATTAAGTTCTTTATAATCTGCCGAAACCATTAAAAACCTTGATGCAAATCCGCTGCTTAACCGGTCCTCAGTAAAAATGTTTTTTACCCGGGTAGGCTGTGTGCCCATCAAAAGGTTAAGGTTAAGGTTTGGAACAACTCGCTCTTTTGTATCATCTGCCCTTATTTGGGAGATACGGCCGCCGCTGAAAGCCTGAGTAAAAAAACTGATAGCATCATTATTTGATTTAAAGCTGCCGGCATTTAAAATGGTTTCGGCTTCATCCTGGTAAACCCCGATGCCGTTAGGCTGCACCATTGATTTTGCAATATAACCCTCGGTAGTTCCATCAACGGCTATAGGTATATAACGAACGGGGCGTTTTTCTTTAAACTTTTTACTATCCTCGTCCTTCGCTTTTTGCCATTCAGTTATTTTTTTAATATACGTTTCATCCATATTTTCCTGCGCTTCTTTTAAAGGCGTTTCGCACATAACTTTAAAAGCAGGAGTTTTACCAACTGAAACCGGGGCAATCATTAAGCAGAATAAAATATTTTTACCGTCCCCGTTAAACTCAGATTTAAACATTGTGCCGGCAAGGCTGCTAATGGTCCATAACCCGGCAGTAGCTACAAATTGAGGTGCCAGGCTTCGCGCCTCAGATACTTCAATAATTGATCTTCGTATTTCATCAGGGAAAACATGCAATGGGTAATCGGTTGTAATTTCAGATTCGGCTTTTATATCAATGCCGGCGGATTCAATAATAGAAGATATATATTCAATTGTTCCGGCCCAGTCCCGGTTAATATGGTAAAACAGGACGAAGCTCGGCGGTAAGCTCCACACTGGGTAATCGTGCTTATTATGCCAGTTTGGAAACTTGTGCAATGATGCGCTAAAAATCATTACCCTTTTTGTGTGGTAATAAACCTTTGCAGATATTGCGGAGCTATCGGATCCGGCGCGTTTAAACGCGGCAAACTTATCTTTTGCGTGGTACCGGTAATTTATAATCTTTGTTAGTCCGACGTCGGCAAGTATTTGCTCCCAATATTCGTCAGGCAATAATTTATCAAACTGAGATAACATTGCCTCATGACCCGCAGGGTAAGAAACCGCTTTTAATTCGGGGTTATAATCCGGTTTATACTCATTAAATAATTGAGAGGTACTAATAAGGTATTCGTATTGATCATCTGTTAGGTAATCAATATCTGCCATTGATCCAGATATTTCAGTATACCCGGGTGTAGGAAAAGTATAAACCAAAGGTCCTTTGGCATACAAAGCAATAACCTCGCTGCCCTGATCGCTATCTGCCAGGGATAACTTTTTTTCAAGCTTTTTATATTTTATCCAAACATGGTAACCTTTATTACGGGTTTCCTCTATGTATATTTTATCCCAAATATCAGGACGGTTATACAATATAATATCTTGCCACTCTTTAAAAATAGATTTTCGCTCTGTATTTTTCAGATCAAAATCTATAGCAGCGACATCCCCATCCGTTTTTATCATCAAAGCATTGTGCTTTTTTAATAACGGCAGCTCTTTTGTATCGCTCCAGTATCGGTGAGAAACAGCTAGTTTTTTTTCAACATCCCATTCTATCGGTATTACACATAAACCTAAAGCCTTGTAGTCCTCGTAAGCATTTTTTATCATTTAACATGGTCGTTTATAAACGTGACCATATCCTCATTAACCCATGTTTTCTCTACAAAATGCGGTTTAATTTGCTCCAAATCTTCAATGTAAAAATCGTAAAATTCATCTTCATTTTCCGGATAAACGAAACTAAAAAGTATAAACGGATCTTCAAATTTAACCTTAACAGTTCTTTTAACTGATGTACAAAAAAATGTTTGTTCCATAAGCAAAATAAAAAGACCCTGGGAGATTGGCCCGACAGCCGCCCTCTCAGGGTCAGTAAATAGGTTTTAAATAGCATTGTCGGATGCTGTTTCAAAGATAATAAATTATTTCGTATATGCATTAGAGATAGATAAAATAAATACATCTAAAAGTTCAAAAAACTCATGTATCGTTTTCACAAAGAAGTATTCCCCACCGGCAGCACGTTCCAGGCGTTGCTCTTTCAGTTGATGTTCGGAAGGTTTATCATTCCCTATTTTTATCTCCCACATCACCGAACGGCCACGGATTGTACTGCTTAAATCTGCAGAACCTTTACGGGTAGACGAAAACACATGTTTGCCATTAATAACCCTACCGTGAACGTTTATACGCGTACACCGATAACCGGACCATAACAGGTAGTTTTCTATTGCCAGGGTTAAACCGTTGGCCTTAGTAACACAAGGGAAATTAACCTTCATTGTCATACCGCCGCTGGCTTCAAATGCTACCGGGTATTTTTCCCGGCAGTACTCGGCATGTCTTTGGCGATAACGTTCATTCCATGTCATGCAGTTTTTTTCCATAAGCCGTTATTGTTTTTACGATACAGAACATAAAGAACGCTGCCGTATGTGGCGTTAACCTCCCTGGCAATCCTGTTAAGGGATAAACCCTGTTCTTTTAGTTCGATGATGCGGGAATGTTTTTTATCTACCCGTTCCCTGTATCCTGGTTTTGGTTTCATAGCAGTTTTAGCTGTTTAATTATTCCCGGTTTTTCTGGGTAATGATCATCTGTTTTTATCGTTACCCCGCACATTTCATGGCATGTTGAACATTTACCGGTATAAGTCTTACGGCTATGTTTACTCATTAACTGAATGTTGCCGTTGAATTTGCCCTTTGAAACATTTATAATCCCATCTGTAATATACGGGCTGTTTTTAGATGGCCTGAAAACAGTATCTAATGTTGATTCGTTTTGAAATAATGATTTTTGAATCATTGCCAACTGGAACCCGGTTTCATTATCGAGGTTGAAGTCGCATGAAACAATACGCAGGATGGATTTACAATACTGTTTTATTAACCGGTATTGCTCCAAACATTTACTAAGCTGATCTGGGTTATCCAATGCCGAAACCGAAGTATTGATACAAATATTCATCAGGCTAAGTTGTTTCAGCTGCTCAGCATTTAACAGCGTCCAATGCTTTGTAATGATTACTATTTCTTTGTTGCACATGGCAACGGTTTTTAGTATCTTAAAACAATGCTCCCAATTTTCGGAAGGGTCGCCGCTGCACCCGATACGAACAAACGGAAGTTTTATTTTATTAATACCTGCCAGTATTTTTCTTTTATGGGCTTCGCTTTCAAAATCCCTTAGTACCGTTTTGCTGAAATCATAACCGTATAGTTTTGCTGATTTAGCAGCATAGCAATCACCATAGCAGCCGCCTTCATGCTGCATGCCAGAAGCACACCCAATAGAGGTATCTAAACCGTAGATACCTCTTGAATTTCTGATTAATGATATAATGGGTGAGTAAGTTTTCACAATCGGCCAATTGGCGGATAGAGGTCTTTAATTTTGCTTATATCCCCTTTGTAGAAAACGAGTATTTTTTGCTCGCGTTTCGGGAACTTACGATAGTTCAAAGTAACCTTTGCATGGGCAAGACGGGTAAACTCACATTCCAAGTAAACAATTTTATTATAGATGTGCAAACCCTGTTCTTTAAAAAATAGTTCGTGTTCGGCCTCGCAGCCATAATAAGCACCGTTTTTATCCCGGCTATCGCCAGTCATTACAACGAAAAAACAGTTATCGTTCAACATTGAAATAGCATTCTTATACCCTTGAAACAAAGTATCCCTAAACTGTTCGTATGTTGGCAGGTTGTTTAACTCGCCTTCAGGAATTACGCCCTCGTAATCTATGTATTCCTCAACCTGGTAGTAAGGCGGGCAAGTAAACATCAGATCGTATTTCTGTTTTGGTGTAAACTTTGAGCTATCGGATTGAATCCACTTTACGTTAACGAAATCCTGGCATAAAGCATTATTCGCGTCGCATTGGTTTTGCCTTATTTCCGAGGCTGTGTATTCAAACCCAGACGCCCCGGTAACGAAACCAAACTGAACGCCACCGCCAAAAGGATTGTAAACCCTGCAGCCGTTGGTAGGCATAAACATTCTTAAGATTACCTCGCAGGCAACAGGATCCAAAACAGAAGCATTACCGTTAAACGATTTCCCTTTAGTGTGAACTATCTCGCCATCGTCGCCAATAGATTTTGATGCAAGGATAACATTAGACATACCGTTTTTGCCCTGCCAGCAACCATCACGGGAGGCGAACTTTGGATTTTCAATACCATGTTTAACCCCGGCGGCTTCAATCTTTTCGTTCCACTCTTTTTTCATCTTTAACCAATCGGCGCGGGTAGTGATCCATGCGTTAGTCATTGTTGCATGGCAAAGTCGTTTCATCCGCACATCTTCATCCTTACCGTAAACCATGTAAGCGTATCCGGATAAATCAAGGTATTTATGAAAGCCAATAGATTCAAAAACCTTTGGATTTTCAAGGGCGTGTTTAGTGGAAACGGTCATTATCATCGGGTAGCCGTAGGTGTTTTGTTTTATAATCTCACCTACCATTTGTTTGTAGATTTCCTTATCCATCCGGTTCAGATCCATTGCTGACTGCAACAGGCAAAACTCTTTTGCATGGTGGTTAACCTGGAATGTAAAGAACCCGGCAAACTCGTCATTTATTTTTAGGATGATGGCAGAATGTATCTGCATGTTTTTACGGGCTGCCCTGTATGCTACTTTATCTTCAATGGCCAGCTTTGCCACATCGTCCTCATAACCTGACCCTATTACCGTTGGTACATGGATAAACTCTATTTTATCCTCAAATAATTGTTGTTGTTTTTTCATTTTGTTTTATTTGTTCTTTAGTGGTGAATGTTAGAAAGGCAGTTTAAAAAACTACCATTTTAAAACGGCAAGTCAGAAATTTCATCCGGCTCCGCAGCTTTTACCGGCGTTGCTTTCTCTGCACCTGGTAACGCTTCAACTTTCCATGCTTGCAGGGTGTTGAATACTTTGGTAACGTTATCAGTTCCGGTCCATTCCCGGCCTCTAAGGTTCACGTAAACCTTTACCGGCGCACCTTCAGCGATGTTATCAAACAGGCCGCATTTATCGCCTGATGTTTCCAGTTCAACGGTTTGCGGGTATTGTGGGTTATCTTCAGTTACCACCCATACCTTACGGGATTTAAAATTACTGCGTTCAACTATTTCAAGTTGCTTTTTAAACTTTGCGATTAGTTCCATTGTGTTTATTTAATTGAATGATGAATACATTTTTTGCCGAATAGTTGTTCTGTTATTGATAGTTCGCGCCCGCATCCGAAATGGGAGCAGGTTATTGATCCGCTGCCTCTGTAAATATGCGGGTTATAATCTATCTGGCGTACTACCTCAACAAGTGGAGGTTCTTTTTTTAAGCGTTCCCTCTCAAGCCTATCAGCCTTACGTTCCAGTCTGTACCGGCTATGGTACTCTTTCTGGTATTTCTTTATAGCTTCTGAGGTTTGCATAAAAATTGGCAGACATTAGCCGGTCTGCCAGCGGGTGTACCACTAAAGAACTATTTGATTGGCGCGGTTGCCATAACCAGCTCATAACGTTTCTTTGCTGCATCTATAAATGTTGCATCGGAAACGATGTAGGCCGGTACTATTTTTTTATAATCCTGTAAATCCTTTTTGTTTTCGCATTGATCCAAACCGCCTACCCATGAAGCAAGTTCCTCGGCATGATCAACTTTAGGCGCGTTTGCAATATCTACAATAGTGTGCTCCACATCTTCTGTAACCACGCTCCCCATTTCCTCTGGCGTGTAAACAGGACCGGCGAATACATCAGGCGTGTACCATTTCGCGCCGTTGCTCATTGCGCGGGCGAACAGCATATTTTGCGGAAACTTATCCATGTTTTTAGTTCCTGCTGCTTTGGCATCCTCAAGGGTAAATGTAGAAGTTCCGATTTTGTCCGCGCCCTGGTAAAAATCAATCTCACATATTTTTTTATCATGCTTAACCACTTTGTAATCGTATTTACCCGAACCTTTAACAGCGGATGCCATAAGGCCAGCCCCCATTGTAACCTTACCTTGAATGATATGGATACCACTCATAGCAGCAAACGGAGGAATAGATATTTCCTGCCCTGCCTGTATTTTAACTATGGCTTGTGCAGCCGATTTAGCATCTGCAAACATTCCTGATTCTGCAAATACTTTGCCCATCTGCTGCATATCAGCAAAGGACATTTGATGTTTTTGAATTTCTGTACTCATTTTCTATTTTGTTTTTAGTGATAAAACGTGGTTTAAAAACGAACGCCTTACGGGGTGTTGGCTTCTCATAAGTCTTGTGTGTATGGAGGTAACTAATCGTTGTCTATGTATTCCATAAAGAAGTAATGAGTTTCGTCTATGTAATACTTTTTCCTGCCTGTTCTGTAAGCGGCTTCTATTTGTTCGCGCTCCGTGCTTAATAACCTATCCTTGTCGTGCAATAACAAGTCGTTCCATTGTGACGGATGAGTGTTGTGCAGCGCCTTGTATAGCTGCTCGATTGCCGTATCGTTTGCCTTTGCCATAATATAAGTTTTTTTTATTTCCTATGTGTACTTTCCCAAATATGCCATGACCTATCCTGCTCCTCCTTTGTTTTCTGCTCCCAGATAGCCTGCCCGATATGGGCTATCATTTCACGCTTTTTATAATCCTGCATGTATGGTGATTCCTCTTTATACCTTTTACCGTTCCCATGTATAATCAGATCCGGTTCCAGGTTTTCAAATACCCAATAGTCGAAGGCTGTGGAGTTGAGGTTCATAAAGTGGCTTTGTTTAGCTCGTTAATTAATGAATCGGCCTGCTCTACAGATACGGCACTTAAAAAATCGGCTTGATCTTCCATTTTTACTTTCTCCATAAGCATCTTTGCATAAGTAGAGTTGCTAAGTAACCCCTGCATTGCTATTACTGCAAAGTATTGCCTGATAGTTAATCCTGTTGCGTCTTTATCTGGGTATGTATAGTTCATGGCTTTGGATAGTTTTTAGTTAATGTTGTTTTCTGAATTGAAAAAATAATCGTGATCACTAAGTTCCGCTTCGAAGCGGGCAATGCGAGCAGCAGCCGCATTATCTTCACGAAGTTTTTCTTTTTGCATTTCATCTTGTACTGGTTTTTTTACGATAATATACCAGGCGAAGTATAACAACCCGCTGGCTATGGCGGTAAGTATTAGGGTTTCTAACATTCTAAAATGAGTTTAGTAACGTCAATATTGAGGGTTTCAAACTGCACCTTCGAGATCATTGCCAGCAACTCGACATACTGCCCGATTGCTATCTTTAAATCTTCCGGTGTTGTTTCTGGATTGTTGATAACGCTTATCCATAATAAGCCGAGTTCAAACTGTTTCTTTTGAACCCGTAGAAGTTCTTTTCCTGCTGTGGTCATTGTTGTTCGTTTAGTGTATAGCAAAGTAAAACAATCTTTTTTAAATAAACTAACTTTCTTTTAATTATTTTTATTTATCTTTGTTTTTATGAAAAAGCTACCATTAAAAAGAGGGCCAAAACCCAAGCCAGCAAACGAAATTAAAGTGCCTATAAAGATATGGGTTAAAAAAAAGTATGCTAAAGAAGCAACTATAAAAATTCTAAAAATAGAGGCTGAATACGAAAACCTTGATTAAATTAAATAAAAAATGAATACTATACCAGAGATACTAGTAAAGGAGCATTTGCAGGCGATTGTTAGTCATGCGCCTATAGTATTAAAAGAACGTGCAGCCGCTATTACCCTCTCCCATATAGGGGCAGCATTGGAGTATATTGACAGAGAAGGCTGGACGCAATTAGGCGAAAAAGGAGTATGGTATAATCTTGAATATGAAGCTACCACCCACGAACTTTTAACCAAGTATTTTGAATCACTTAAATAAATAGTAATGAAGATGAAGCAGCTAAATATAATTAATATCCATTGCGGAGTTAAGATAAAAGAGTTTAGAAAGAAATCCGGTCTATCGCAAGACGAATTAGCGGGGGCGTTATCACTTACAAGGACTTCTGTTTGTAATTTAGAGAGTGGTAAGCAAGGGTTAACTATTGAAAACCTGCTTATGGCTTGTGCCGTATTAAAATGTAGCCCTTTAGATATTTTACCGATTACCCCTACAGTTGAACTTACCGAAAAGTTTATTATTCCAGAACCTGTGCCGTATAAAACAATGGATGCAAGTTATCTATGGACACCTAACACTCAAAACCAACAACCATGAAATATTTTATCGAATTGCAACTTAAAGAAAACGAGCCTATCTCGGTAAATGTTGAAAAACTACTCAACTTTTTCCCCGCGAAAGATAATAGGTGTATGCTTGTTATGAGCGATTACGAAGCATTCAGCGTTTTGAATACTTACGAATCAGTTAAAAACATTATTGCAAACATAGATTAAACCAACAACCATGAACATAATAATTGCATCAGGTGAGCGTCCTAATTGTTCGGTGTGTAAAAAGCCATTAAAATCATGGAATCCTTTGATTAAAGATGAAGAATGTGTTCCATGTACCGCAGATAGAATATCTAATCATCTTATCGAAATAGTTCGTAAATCTTTTAATAAAAAAACATGAACATAATAAAAATGTGGTACTATCGAAACTTCAAAGTCTTATCAAATAAGAAAGCGTTAGAGTTAGGGTTAAAACCAAAACGCAACGTGTATGGCGATGAAATTAACCATATAAACTGCCGCAGTATTTGGATAGATCACAAAGCTAGAGCATACAGGGTACAAAATCTTTTATCAGCTAAAATCTATGGATAATGAACATAAACGAAAAGTTAGTAACACAGGTACAGGAAGGGAAAGCGTGTATTGATAATACAGAGAGTGAGCCTAAAAAAATATATCTTCTACAAAGGCTAACAAAAGCGATTTTGCCTAGTTATGAGTTTACCCCATCAGGGTATTACGGGTATTATTCAGTAAAAAAAAGCAACACCGGATTATATTGGACTTACTCCGACTCTCTCCCCACCGGCCTAACCCCCATACCTCTTGATGATTTCTTTAAGGGGGGGGGAGAAAAACTAACCGAATCCCAAATTCATTCTATAATTGAAGATGATGAGGCAGAGGATGCACTATGGGAGTGTGAAGATGCTGTAGAAAATGGGTTAGAAGAATTTGCTGAATGGTTAGATAAAGAAGGATGGCAAACAGGATTTACAGCGAAAAACGGTACTCGTATGTGGGTAAGGGTAGGCAATCTTACAGGTGGCATGTTTACCACAAATGAAATAGTAAATAAATATTTAAACAGATAAAAAAAAATGATTATGTCAGAAATTAAAAAAACAACAGAAAATATTATTTGCCAAGTATGCGACAAACCTATAAACAACGAAAAGACGTTGCTTGTAAGCGGTAAACCGGCTCATATAGATTGCTATAACATGTGTAATCCTGTAAAGCCGCCAAACCCGAAATATAAGCACTCATCCACACCAACCCCTGAAAAGGAAGTATCCGAATGGTCTAAAGAGTATTCAGGTAGAACGGGTAACAAATCACCAATGCAGGAAATGATTGAAATGATAAACAACCGGCATCATAATTCGCTAAAAACCCATTTTAATAAAGAGGAAATAGATTTATGGCTAAGCAAGGAAGCGGAATATTTACAATCCACTTTGCCGCCTATCGAAAAGGAAGTAGAGAACCCTTACGCCTGTTTTGGTCGCAGACCTCACCCAATGGATTTTGACGATAAGGAAACGGAATTATTTAGATACAGGGTTTTAAAATATGATGAGTGGGAGGCTGCTAAATCCAATACGCCAACAATTTCTGAAGGAATAACAGATGAACAACTTGAAATTTTAGCAGATAACGCTTTAACCGAAATAGATTACTTTAATTTCCCGAAAGATTTATTTAAAGCCGGATATATGGCCGCCTCTCAATCCACTTTGCCGCCTGTAAAGGAAAAGGAAAGCGGGGAGGTAAAAGGCTACTACTTAGTAAAGTTCTACAACCACGAAAAAAGGTACCTGCTAAGGTTTGACGGCAAAGTTTATGCAAGCATGACAAAAGAAACCTTACCGCATGATGAAATTGAAAGTACTGAACTTATTGACAAATATTTATAAAACTATAATTTATGAAATACATTCTACTACTACTTATTGTTTCCTGCACCGCGCCCCGTATGATCACCAAAACCGGATGGTACGAGGTTGAGGAATCCAAAGGCTACCAGGTAAAGTTCAAAGGGTATGATAAATACGTTACCCTGCCAGTTGATACGCTAAAGCCCGGGCATCGGGTACACATGACTAAGATTAGCCAGTAAAAATATATAAGTATGGAAAAGTCGAAACAAATAAAAATATGCAGTCAAGTTATGGCTGACATGGAAAAGGATGCTAGAGAGTTTGATGGGCAGCCCTTTAACGGTAAAACAGTTGCAACTTATTTAGGTTATCAGGCCGCTGCTATTAACGTTTTAGCTTTAGTAATGAAAGAGATTATTGAATACAGCGAGAAAGTTATCCAGTAAATTTTACGTAGGCTTTCTTCAGCTTCACATCGTACTGATTTTTCCAGTACAGCGGACCGTTATAAGCGCGCGCGAATCCTTTCCAGTCAAGCTCCCGAAGTTCGTCATCGAGGCCTGTGCGGATAATATAGCCGGTAAATAGTTTCAGATGTTCGTCTTCCGATTGGTACATGGCATTTATAAACGCCTGAAGCGATTCTACGCCGCAGGACCGCCAGTTCATGCCTAGTATCTGGAACTTGCCCCACGAAGCGGATTCAAGTGCTGCATCACGGTGTATTGCCGCTGCACGTTCAAGCCTGCCGTGTTGTTTAGATGATGGACCATAAGCGCCGGGTTTCCAGGTCGGGTATAAAATATCCGCCGCTCCAGCTATTGATGCCGGGTTAACCCCGTGAGCTTTTAGCCGCTTCCAAAAGATATGCGGCTCAAACAGGATAACGGGCGCGCCTGAGGACAGAAACCCGCTTCCACCTGATTCTACCTCTGCCACCGCTTTAATGGCAGCAACGGTGCAGCCTATACGCGCTGCGCTATCCGTGAAACCTTGCTCAGTTATCATTTGCGTTTAATTAATATTAGAAACAATAGTATAGCCAGTATCCACCCTATAACAGCAAACGCCTTCCATATTCTATTACCGGCTTTCAGCGCCTTTGTGCGTTCCTGTTCGCGTATTAGCTGCTCCTGGTCAATAGTATCCTTTATGCGGACGGTATGCGTTACGGTTTCCCGTATGCGCGGGACTTCTTTATAAACCACCTTACCCGGCTTTATTCGCACCTCTGATATTTCCAGCGTATCAGTACCCCAGATCGTATCAGGAGGGCATTCAACAGAGATAATATCATACAGCGTATCGGTCTTAACGGTGCTGTCCTGCTCAACGGTTATGCAAGGCCATAAGGCGCGGGTAATGGCCTGAACCTTACCCGCATCCTTTGCAATAGCTTTATGCGTTAGCTGTTCCGCTGTACGGCACCCGGCTAATCCAACGACCGCCAGGATGATGTAAAATATTGCCTTCATGGGTTGCGTTTTTCGTATGCGACAATATCTTTCTGCTGTTCTGAAGGAAACCATATTTTAGAATAGATATTTAAAACAACAGTAGCGGCGGTAACTCCAAACCTCACCCATTGCGCCACGGCGTTATTTATTTCCACCTGGTCAATAAGTTCGTTAATGGCGCCAGCGGTAGCAAGTGCAGCAATCACCCATGTAACAGTTGCAGCGGCATTACTGATAAGTTCGGATAGGTATTGCTTCCAGATAGTTACCCCTGCAGTAAGAAATAAAAGGATAGCCGATACCCATTTCAGGGTAGAAGGATCCTGCACCGGCATTGTGGGAACAAGTAACTGAATACTACCGAGCGCGACCGCTATACCGGTAAGCCATTTTAAAATGGTTTCTTTTTTCATAACAGTTTATTTTGGTTTGTCTTTATTAAGGTTTTTATAAATACTTATAGCGCCGGATATTGCAGCAATCAAGCCTCCTAAAATAGAAACTACGGTTTGAATAGTTCCAATACTTACGGTTATAAACGTCGAGCTAAACCAAACCGATAAGCTAATGAGAGCATATACTGAAGCACCTAAACTGGTGTTTTCCATTTCTTGCATTTTGTGAGGCATAAAATATTAATTTTAGATTGATTATAAACTATATGGTTTAATCAATCAAACAACATGCTAAATATAATCATTTATTCCTAACCGTTAGCGATAACCGGCAGTACCCGCAATTATCGCGTTATCATCCTGGTAAATCGGTTGCTCACCTTGCCCCCACCACCATATACCGTAAATCCAATATCCTTGTGTGTAAAAACATTGCCCCATATTACATCCGTCCCGGTATCCGTTTAATAACTCCCCTGTGGCTGAATACAGTTTTTGATGATGCAGTCCAAAGGTGTGACCGCTTTCATGCGTACCTATTTTACCCACCCATTCGGCCCGGTTAGCTAACGGTGCTTCAAATACGTAACAGGTGGAATTAGGTGCTGTAATTGAGAACGGGTAAGCAAGGCCGGTAGTATTTACAGAGGTCCAATGCCGGGTAGATGTAACTACGATTTTAGTCTTAGCAAACGCGAACGCATTGTAAACCGCTTCGTCATCTGTAACTAAAACCCTGAATTGCCTGTAATCGTATTTAGTTACGTTCATTGCCTCTTGCTTTTGGGCATCGGTTAAATTTGATGCAGCAACCACAATCGGCTGATTATTGTTAGACATCATCCAATTAGGATCATTGTTTACATCGCCGTCAAAGTCGTAGTAAAGACAGGTTGCCGGTACATTTGGATCCGGCGGTATAACTATTGGCGGTGGCGGAGGTGGTACTGGATCAGGGTCCGGCGTTGGTGTTGGCTTTGGCGGTTTGTTCTGGCCAGGCGCTGTAGCTTTACCTTTCATATTATCAGTAGGTGGCGCAAGTGTACATACGGCCAGCTCGTACTTAGGCTGTACCGCTTCCGTTGGCGCTTCCCGCTTACTGCATGATGCTAAGATTAAGATGAGTAATAGTTTTTTCATTATTGGGAGTTTATTGTTACAAATTTTGCACCCTCCTAACTTTAACCGCTAACCTTACCGGCGCTGCAATTGGAAAAAGAATTGCCGATGTAAAAGGTGTGAGCGTTATACCGTCTCCGTAAATGTTACCCTTCAAATCTGTATACCACCCTGATAATACTATTGTGCTGTCTGAAGTAGTTGCATTGTAATGTATTACTGGCGTATCCGAAGTTCTGTTGGAAGGTCCAATAACCGAATGAGCATCTTTACCTGTTGCTGTTTTCCACCCTGCAAGCGAATAAGATGTGCCGTTTAAATCAAAAGTGTTGGTTTCGTCTAACGGTCTTGAATAAAAATTACTATCCAAACCGCCTACGTTTGTTCCCTGGTAACGGTAAATTAATTCCGCTGTGGATGATGAGGAATAAAATATATTATTTGTAACTGTATTCCCAAAGGCTGAAACATCTGTATTATTACCCGCATACCTGTACACCTCATCGTTAGCTGAAATAAATGTGCTGTTTTTTATAATGTTTGAATCTGCCTCAAGAGTATATAAACTGCCGTGTTGCCCACCGTACCCGAAAACAGAATCTATTGTCACCCTCCTTGTCAGGTAATCTAAATAAACGGTTGCGGCGTATCTCTCACCGGTTGATGTACCCGCTGAAACTCCGACAGGATTAACAATAATATTTGATCTTATAATTGAACTATCTGTGTAGTTGTAAGGAACGGAAGCCTGCCCGGTGTAAACAGCTGCTCCATCATCAAGAGTAAAACAGAAGTTTGTAAAGTGGTTTCTGTAAACCGTTGTTTTCCCGTTAAAAAATATCCCAATGTATCCGATACTATCAAACCTATTATACTGAAAAACGCTGTTATGTCCTGATGATACGATAGCCGAATACTTTAATTGTGCGCTCATTCCCATCCCTGAAAGATGCCCTATATTTTTAAAGTAATTGTTTTCAACTAATGAATTATTACAAGCGTTTGTAACTCCATCATACGGGTCTAAATTCCTAAGGAATAACGCTCCGCTTAAACAGTTGGTAATTGAATCGTTGCTAATCGTTGTGGTATCTGCCGCCAATGCAGTTATAGCGTTTTGCCCGATGTTATTTATTTTACAGTTATTAATTAATATATTTTCTGTTGTGTCTAACTGAAATGCAACTTTGTTGGCTCCCTCAAAACTTAACCCGGTAAAAGTTATGTTATCCCTATTGTCAATATGTACAAGAGTATCAATGCTGGAAGCCTGTACATTTGGCGTTGATGTAGCGTAAACATAAAGCGTGTCGTTCTGGTAAACCCATTCACCCGCTATATCTAAAGCGGAAATATGGTTTTGTATGAAATAACCATTTGTACCGAAATAAAACTGATCGTAAGTAAGTCCTGAGGAAAAGTTTAATGTACCTGTTGATTGTGAAGAAATAGGAACAACGTCTAATAACCACCTTGCATCCCTGCCAACAAATTCCCCGCCTGTGTAATTTGGAGTACCTGAAAGACCTGTTACAACTGATGTGATATTAGGAGAACCGCTATAACTTAAAACGGTTGAGTAACCTGTGTTTGGCGTTCTTGCTTTTGCCCTTATTGCTCCGCCAACTAAAACAACTTTCAAACTGTCTTTATGGAAGTATTTTTTCCAAATATTCCCGCCTGTGTCCGTCCATCCTGTAAGGGTTTGCAGTCCGGTTATTAAAGGCTTTGCGCCTGTGCCGTAAGCCCCGAATGTAATATTAGAAGCGGGTACATTTAACCTTTCGTTCCATGAGCCACCGGCCTTAAAATAAACTATATCCCCACTCGTTACCGTAGCGTTAACCTTTGCGATAGTCTGCCATGCCGTTGCTGTTGATGTACCTGCGGCTGCATCGCTACCTGAATTGCTGACGTAGTAAGTGGTGGCGTTTGCTTTACAGCTAAAAAACAGTATTATAATTAGTAACCTCATTTTGTAGCAATGATTTTTTTAAGTTTATCAACCTCTGCCGATAGTTCCTGTATTGCATTAACCATTGCAGCCATTATAGCCCTATCCTGTAAAGTCAATGTACCGTCCGGCATAACACCTGTTGCGAATGGTATTGCAGCTTTTACGTTTTGTGCGGAGAATCCAGCGTAAGTACCTTTTGTTTCATTACCGCTTTTTTCATTCCATGAGTACATTATCGGGTTAAGCCTTAACACCTCTGCAAGTCCGGCTTTAAACGGTTTGATATTTTTCTTTAGCGTTATATCTGAAGTAGCAGTTACGTTACCGCTTGCGTCCGTTGTAAGCGTACCCGCGCCGTAAGAGCCTAGCTTTAACGCACCGGCAGTACTCATAACCAATTGACCAGTCACTCCCCCGTCAGCACTCATTATAACTTTTTGAGAATTTCTTATACAAAAATCACCTGTTGCCGAGCCAGCAATCAGTTGGTTTGCTACTCCAGCCAGGCCGAATAACCCCCTTAGCGTTCCGTTCTGATAGTAAAAAGTTCCTGCTGCTCCTGTAGCTTCCGAGTTTATATTTAAAACACCTCCGGTAGACCCAGCGCCTGTAACACCTATTTTAACATCGCCCCCTACAACTAACTTTGCACTACTATCAACCGTAGGGCCTATTCTTACATTACCGTTCCAGTAGACTGTAAGCGCGTCTGTAGTATCTACGGCAAGTGTTAGCCTAGAATCTTGTGCTGCGGCTAAAGCCCCTCTTGAATTGCTTTTAAATAATATTCTTCCTCCATTAGATTGAATATATGCTAACCTTGCAGTATTTAATCCGACCGTGGTATACGCAGAACTCGCAAAACCCATTTGTAAAGCGTTGCCTTCATCGTTTTCCACTTGATATAACGCTTGTGCAGAGTTACCCGAATTGGAATTTTTTAAGTTATACCTGATAGCTCCGTTTGTACTCGCTAAACCGTCTATCATGTAACTAGGCGTAGTGCCTATACCTATTCTTTTATTTGAGTTATCCCAAACAAAATTTGAGCTTGCTCCAAATGCTCCTGCGTTATTGTATTGTATTTCTCCAGTACTCCCAGCCGGTGTACCACCGCCACCGCCAACCGGAGCGTAAACCGCCCCTAGCCTAGCGCCGCAACCGGATATTAATTTTAAACTGTCGCCAATCCTTGTAATATCTACGGCAACCAAGCATGAATCGAAACCTATTGTTGAATCATTTATTACCGGTATATAATTTGTTGCAACGTTAAGCGAGGGGTAGTAGGCACCAGAACCACCGCCACCACCGAACCAATAATTGCTCTCCCTAATACGCCCACCGGCATCAATAACCAATGGTTTAAACAATGTGGTGTCCGTTGTTCTTAAAATGCTGTCAATAACCAAATGGTTTATCCCTCCAACTTTCAGAAACTTAGTGGTATCATAACGAAACTGCCCAACCGTTTGCGCATAGCCAGCGAAGCCAGCCATCATAAACAATAATATTAATATCTTTTTCATATTAAAAAAGCGGGCATTTCACCCGCCATGTTTTTATTATTTACTAAACTACTGCCACACACTCATCAAAGATGCCTTCGGGCAGATCAAACGGACATGGCAAATCTGCTCCAGCCCATTTAACAAGAACGTCCCAAACCACCTCGGAGTTAACATCATCCTGAACGGGGTTTTTAGGGATAACAGATACAACGGTATCTGAAATATGAATCTGTGTTTCGGTAGCATAAGCCACCTTGTAAGCCCTTGAACGCTTAATGGCGTTGTAGAAGTTACAGTTCTCACGGTAATTCGGATCCTGGTACTGCAACTGGAAGTTATAACCTACCAGGCGCGTAGCCTGACGGCCATAACCAGGCGTTTCTACCTCTGAACCTCCATCAAACGTACCCTTTGTTTGAGGGATCAGTATGATATCGCCAGCGGCGAAACCTGTTTGCCACTCAACCGGGTTGCTGGGGTCGGTAAAAGTGAATGTGTTTTTAATGAACGCGATACTGGAAACCCTGCCAAGCTCTGGCGATTCGCACATATCACATATATGCGCTGGGACATCCGTATCGCATCCGGTTGGATAATAAACTGACATGATTAATTTATTTTACATTGTGAAAAATCTTCAGGACAAAGGTCAAAGCAGCCCGCTTTAAAGGTCACCTCAACCGTATAATCTAACTGCATCAGGCTGGCGTATTCCGGTAGGGAGTACGTATGGCCTCGGTATTCTGTTCCGAAAATTATCTGCGTGTTCAGGATAGCTCTTACAGGTAATATCTTTACAGAAGTTATTTCGAGCTGTTCTATTGCCGACTGCATGATCATTGCAATCTCATCGGTTTTTAGAACAGATTTTCTTTCGTTGTTGAATACTATTGCGCTTACCGCAAAAGTGTTAACCGTGTTTTCCTTTCGCCCCATACCGGCGCGGCGGGTAATGTTCACGGAGTTTAGTTTATGGTATATCATGATGCCGTAAGAATCATCGAAGGATACTGGCCTTTCATTTACTACGGGCTGCGACTTGCCTTCACGTTCCACAGGTTGCGCCACACCGTAATAAACTGCGTTATTTAAATACCCGGCAAAGCCTGCGTTAATCTCCGTTATTATATTACGTATTGATTGCGCCATTAACTAAATATGGTTTTCATAGTGCCTAATTTTGTTAACGGTAAATAATTATTATATTGCATAAAAAACAAGTATATGAGATACGATCCTATTGAACTTATTGAGTGCCTTATAATTTGCTACCGTTTAATATTAAATTCATTTAACCGCACCGCTAACTAACTCCTGTAACCGTTCGCGTATGTAGGTACGTTCCGCTTCCGATAGATTAAAAATGATTTTACCTTTGTTCTCCTCTACCCACTTTGCTTTCTGCCGGTTCAACGGGTTATTAAATCCGATGCCGTAACCGTTATTCGTTGCCAGTACAGCCCAATCGTTTTCCAGTTGGCGGGTAAGCGATACAATTATTTTTGTATCTGCCCCGCGTTTATTCTTTTCCCGGGTACGCATGTACGAGGTTGCATATTGGCCTATTGGCGCCCCGTCCGAAGCCTCGCCTTGCTTATGTATCCGCGCCTTCATATTCGGGATAGTTTCAATGGCTAATGGCCGCAAGAGGTACTCTTTGTCTGCGAGTAACTCAAAGTTGCTTTTCAGCTTATTGATTACAGCGGCAAGGTTTGTGGTTACGGTAGCCATGTGACTATTGTTGGATTATTTCCGCAGCATAATTCACAGCTTGAAACGTCCATACATTTTACCGATGATGATAAAAACTTCTCGTATTCCGATTGATACCACCCCGTCAACTCCTTCGCCTGCGTAACGTCCAATGTTGTGTACCTGTTCAGCCTGTTGCTATTTATCCGAAACACCAATAGCCATATCCCTAGTACATATTTCCACGCCTGGGTAAGTACCTCAATGTTTTCACATATCAAAGCATCGTAATCGCAGTCACAGTTAAGGGAATAGCATTTGTTTATTTCGGCAATAACATCGATACGAAACTGAGCAAGGGCATTCGTTTGAACGTCGGTCCATACCCCGAGGTAGTTTATTTGTTCCTGGTCTGCGGTCTTATCAATGCTTTCGATGCTGATCCCTGGCAGGGAGTTTATATAGATGCCGCTGGCAGGGGATTCATACACCCCTGCACAGAACGACAATCCTATATAATCTAAAAAGCAGTTCATTAAGCATTAGTTAATGCGTAACGAAGGAACCCGTTAGTATCAGCCAGCGGATCAGTAGCAGCGTAAGCCGTTGTAGGCTGAACCCACAGGCTGTAAGACTTGCTGATGATAAACTGCCATCCACGAGGTAGGGTAGTTGCAGAACCGTTGATCGTTACCGTTTCAGGGCAATCGAAGTAACGCATTTGCACATCAAATACCAGGTCATCCAAACACTCAGGAGCGCAACCAAATTCATTAACCGGCAAACGCAGGGTAAAGAATGTTGAACCGCCTCTTGTGCCGGCTTGTGTACCTGAATAAAGATTCCTTCCGATGAACTTAACCGCACCTGGAGCAATAACAGCGAACTGATTTGCGCCCCAGATTGTTTGCGTGTCTTTGTCGCGGAATACGCGAGGCGTACCCAGGTTACCGAAATTCATACCGGCGCTATTGCAACATGCAATTTGTTGTGCCATTTGGAAGGCAACGATGTTACCGTCACCAACGATGCAAGGTTCGCCGCAGATTTCGTTGTACTCAATATCCTGCAACAGCCTCAAGATGCCTGCATTCAGGTCAACGGTTGGCGTTGGTGCGATGTTAAGTGTACGAACTGCAGTTGATCCTGTAACAGCGTTTTCACCAAACTGAGTTACAGCAAGTGTAACCAGGTCAGTATTGATTGCTTTCAAAACAACGTTTGCAGAAGCAAGTACCTCGTCATAATGCCTGCGCATTAACGGAGTAGCTGGCTGACCGGCGCTAACCGTAGCGGCTGCGTCTGCGCAATACCGTGACATGGTATCATCGCTGATATAAAAGCTGTGAGATTTCCGGCGCATTGCACCCAGATCCCATTCGCTGATTACCGGAATACGGTTAATATCGCAATCATCCTCATCCTGTACCTGAGATACAACCGGACGTTGAGAATAAGAAACCGTTAATGTTCTTTGATGCCAGTCTTCAAAGCCGTCATTGATGGGGCTAACGGATGAGTTCTGGCAACAAAATAATGATGCAAGAAATCCGGCCACATGTAGCTTTTTAGAGGGCGCGTTTTCCCCGGCTATAGCCTCAATAGAGGTTAGCAACGCAGGGCAATATCCTGAGGGCATAATAATAAATTTAGAAATGTGAAAAAGGTTTGACCTTAAATCAGCGCGTTGCTCGGCCTTGCTAAGTCAGCAATTACCTGGGCATTGTGATTTCTGATCGGAGAAATTGACGCATCCCCTTTGGTAGAAGTGTCTACGGTTGTGGTTTGCCTTTGTTGTTGGTTTGCGTCTGACTTTTTATTGTCACTAACTTTTAGTATCGGAGCAAAGGTTTGATCGAAAAAGCTTTGCGGGGTAAGTTGCACATTGTTGCTCCCAAATACATTTGTGCCGTCTTTAGATACCAGCTGAAGATTTCCATTCTCATCAACAAGTAAATCCGCTTTTTTATCCTGAAGTGCAGTATTGATTAAGGCTTCCATCCCCGTTAACTTAACGGTGCCGGGAAGCTCATCATAAATAGTTTTGTAGCCGCTAAGAACCGCGCTAAGGGCAGTCTTTTTGCGGATGTCTTTAATCTGGCCTTCGTACTGTGTACGAACCGTATTAACCTCTTCCTTTGCCAGCCTGGCAGCTTCGTGAGCTGCGGCAAGTTGTTGGTTTATTTCCTCTTTATCGGCACCCTTCGCTTTTGACTTAGCCGCTTTTAGTTTGGATATAATAATTTCCTGCTTTTTGGTAGTAGATTTTTCGGCCTTTATTTCATCAAGGTCGGCCTGGTCAAAAGTATCGGTAGCAATCAATGTCATTAATTGCTTATCAATCCCGTCGTAGAAGTCAGCCGCGTATTTATTGCGGATGTCAGGATGATTATTTTTAGCCGCTTCCAGGCTTAACAGGTTTTTATCAATCAGGGTACTCAACTCATCCGGCACGTTGATAGTCGCAAGTTCAGGCGAAGCCAGCAAGGATTTTAATTCTGGGCTATCTGCCGCGATTCCGGCTTTCTGTGCTAAGTTGTTTATTAATTCCCCGATTAATGGCATAAAGTTGTAAGTTGACGGCAGCGGTTAGGCCACCCGGTTATTATCTTTTTGGTTTTGGTCTTTTTGGTTTCGTTGGTCTGCCGCAGCAGTAAACCGGATTATTTTTTATCATCGGTCTTTGGTTTTTCAGCGGCCGGTTTTTCCGGCTTAATATCTTCAATGATATGCTTCAATGCTGAAGGCAGTTTCGTGTTGATCCTTTCGATACCCGCACGAGCCGCAGCCATTGCGATAGTTTCTTTGTATTGTATCCTTCCGTCCTCACCCATTACCAGGTCGCGCCCGTTGGAAGTGATTGGAGATTTGATGAGAATTTGTCCTTCGTCAATTTTGCGTATAGCCATAAACGTAATTAAAGATTAAAAATAAATATTAAGTTTTGTTTTGCTATTAAGTTTATACAAAGTATATTGCTGTATATTTGTGTATATGCTTACAGATAACAAACCATTCCCAATAAGATTAGGCGATTTAAAAACTCCTTTGCAATGCGAAGCGGTAAATATTGATCGTAGCCTTCATTGGCTTATTAAAAAAATATTAACTGAGTATGTTGATAGTAAAAATATACGCGATTGTAAACCTGTAAATAAATAGTTATGCACGGAAACGAACCAGCATTCCCAAGTGAAAAAGAATTTACAGAAGGCGGTAAAGACTTTTTAGATATGCCTGTAATAGTTCATCGTAATTCATATGGACTATCTAAAAGGGAGTATTTTGCAGCTAAAGCAATGCAAGGTTATTTAGCCGGGTCTGTAGATGCTATCGGACACGGCATGATAGATTATAAAAATATTGTTGCGTGGTCTGTGGACTTAGCAGACGCTTTAATAAAACAGTTAAACGAAACTAAAGAGACTAAATTTTGACCTCTAACCCACCCGAAGTAACCGCCCTGCTTACCTCATGCGGGCGTCAGGACTTACTGGAACGCACAATAGATTCATTTATTAAGATGAATACTTACCCCCTGCATGATTTCATAGTTTACGAGGATAGCGGCATTGAGGGCATTAACGACCGGCTGAAAATAAAATACCCGTTTATTCGCTGGATAGAACCAAAGGAACGTACCGGGCAGATAGTTGCGCTGGATACGTTGTTTCAAGCCTGTACAACGCCGTATGCCTTCATGCAAGAGGATGACTGGTTATTCATCCGCCCCGGTTTTATCGAGGCATCAATGGCTATTATGGAAGCATTGCCCCGCGTTGCGCATGTATGGCTTCGTGATCGCAGCGACTTGGTTTCTCACCCGATAACATGGGGCGATGATTACGGCATACTTAAGAGTGCGCCGGGTATGTGGGCAGGGTTTCAGTTTAGCCCTTCGTTGAAGAGGTTAGCAGATTATAAAGCCATTGGCTCATACGGAAGGCATACCACCTTTGAACGGCACCGGCCGTGGAAGGCGGAGGCAGCTATTTCGCAGTTGTATAACAGGCTGGGGTATAAGGCGGCAATTTTAGTTGATCCGTATATAAGGCATATCGGGGATAACGGGAGGCATGTAAATTAAAACTAATTATGAGAATTTTATATAAATTTCCTACTCGTTCTCGGCCTAGCAAGTTGTTTGCAGCCCTCGACAACATCCAACAATTATCTACCCATGATAATTACCAGATAGCTATTACCGCGGATATAGATGACAAGTCAATGATGAACCCGGAAGTAAGGGATAATATCAATACTTATAGGAATGTGGATTTATTGTATGGTACATCATTATCGAAGGTAGACGCAATAAACAGGGACCTTGTTTTCTACGATTCATGGGATATCCTCATCAACATGTCCGATGATATGCAGTTTATTGCACCCGGTTTCGATTCTATTATCGTTAACGCGTTCCAGTTGCACGGCCTCGATTGTTTAATGCACTTCCCTGACCAGGCAGCGGGCCCTGCATTGATAACAATGGCTATCATGGGGCGCACGTACTTTGACCGGGATGGATATATTTACAATCCTGAATATAAATCTCTATTTTGTGATAACGAGCAGCAAGCCGTAGCGAAGTTACGCGGCCGGTACGTTTATAAAAAAACTAGGTTGTTTAACCACCTGCACCCGGCATGGGGGCATGGTACACCGGACGCCCTGCTGAAACATACGGAGTCGTTTCACATGGAGGATAAAGCAACGTTTGAAAGAAGGAAATCTATAAATTTTGGGATATGATATTATTGTCTGTATTGATATGCACTATTGATAGCAGGGAGAAGGTTTTTAGTGTTCTTTATGACGAGTTAATTAGTCAATCTAACGGCAACCCAAAGGTGCAGATATTAGTATTCGGCGACAATAAACAACATACCACCGGATACAAACGTAACAAGCTACTTCATGCTGCTACCGGCAAGTACATTATCTTCATAGATGATGATGACTGGATAGAACCTTACTACATTGAAGAGCTTTTAAAAGCTGCCGAATCAGATGCGGATTGCTTTGCTATCAATGGATGGATAACCACCAACGGCAAGAACCGCATCAACTGGTATCTATCTAAGGATAACCCAAACGTTACCCGTAACGGCGTTTACCTTCGCACCACTAACCACATCACAGCCGTTAAGCGTGAACTGGCTTTGCAAGCGGGTTTCCCTGATATAAGCAACGCGGAGGATAAGGCGTATTCGGATAGGCTGAAACCTTACCTAAAAACTGAATACACCATTGAGAAACCAATGTATCATTACAGATTTTCCACCCATAATAAAGAGTATAAATGATCCTGAGTATAATGATCCCCTCAATCCCAGATCGCCGGGACAAACTAATCTCATTAACCAATGAGTTATACAGGCAGATACTCGCCCTGCAAACCGTTCATCCTTCTTTGGGAAGCGTTGAACTTGTAATCGATGACAGTAAAAGATTCACTGAAGGCGGTTTATCCATTGGCGAAAAACGCAACGCATTACTGAAACGGGCATCGGGGGAGTACGTTTGCTTTTTAGATGATGATGATAAACCTACGCCAAATTATATTGAGCAGCTTGTAAGAATGTGCAGCGAGGGGAATGATATTGTAACCTTCCGGTGCCTGGTAAAAAATGATTATTACTGGAGCCTTATAAATATGAGCCTTGCCCATGATGTGAATGAGGAAGTGAACCCGAACAATGTTATTAAAAGAACTCCCTGGCATGTGTGCCCGGTGCTGCGTAAGCTAGTTGTAGGCATCCCGTTTATTGCCCTTAATCATAACGAGGACTGGACCTGGATGGAGCGTGTATTACCTTACCTAAAAACCGAAGCCCATACGGATATGATACTAACCCAATATAACCACAGCGAAGCAGGAAGTGAGGCAGATAGGATAGTAAGGGGCGATACTGCAACACATGAAGCGCAAACAAAAGTATTAATTTCTTTAGCCGTTAATGGCCGGGAAAACTATGTTGATAAATCTGAAAACTTAGAAAGGTCCATTGCAAAAGAATGGATATGGGATACAAGGCTGTATAAGTCTTATCCTGAATACTGCACTCCTAATAGTGTAATACCTTACAAGTTCAAATACGACTTAATTCGCAAAGCAAGGGAGGACGGTTACAAACAAGTGTACTGGCTGGATAGCTCAATACGGTTAGCAGACGGTCCTTCATTCGCGAACCTGTTTAACGAATCCGGCGTAATTGTATTCGATAACCTCGGGCATCCGTTATGGAAATATATTTCAGATAAGGCTGCAGCTAATTTAAACGTCGGCGATGCTGAAATAAAGATGATCCCGCAAACGTGGGGAGGTGCTTTAGGTTTTGATTTCACAAAGGATAAAGCATGTGAGGTATTTGAGGAAATATGCGCGCACTCAATGAACGGTAGTTTTGAGGATGGCGGAAGTAGAAGGACGGGTTTTGTAGCACACCGGCACGATCAGGCCGTTATAAGCGTTATCCTATGGAAGCATAAAATAAAATTGCTACCTTATGGTGAAATAGTAAGTTCGGTACACGCAAAGGAACCATTTGAATATGGTAAAAATTATAAATTGATATATGGAGACATTTGATTTTGACAAAGAGTTTTTTCAACGTTCGTGGGGACCCGATGGCTATTACGAGCAGTTCAGTTACGGCGTAGGTTTCGATGCAGTTGTACAACGATGTTTAGTTCCGTTCTTTGCCATCAGCAAGACCGCTTTAGAGGTCGGTTCAGGCGGCGGAGTGTTTACCGAAAAGATGGTACCGAGGTTTGCGCATACCACGGCAATAGATGTTATACAAATGCCTGATAAGTTTGCGAAGTATAGCCATTACAAGTTTAGCTACATCGAACTGCCTGATAAATGCTACAGCCCTAACCTTGCTAATAATCGTTTCGATTTCGCGTTTTCTTACAACTGTTTTTGCCACCTTTCAAATGATGCATTACGGGAATACTTAATCGCTGTTCAGGCTGCATTAAAAACCGGCGGCGATTTTCTTTTCATGTTGGCTAATTGGGAGCATAGTAAAAAACAGGTTGATAAAGATTATAACTTAGGTGAGCTTTTACCATTCGGGCATTTCTGCCAGGATGAAAGAACGCTAGGTTTTATCGTTGGTGAAGGATGGGAAATTGTAAACAGCAACATGATACCAGAACACAGGGATTTAATAATTCATTTAAGAAAGATATGATACATAGTCAAAACGACGAACAGCAAGTAATTTACAGATACTTTGGAAGATCATTCCGTGGCACGTTCCTGGACATGGGAAGTAATGACGGGGTAACACTATCCAACACTTATGCATTGGCGTTAGATGGCTGGCAAGGCTGCTTGTGTGAGGCATCGCCTAAGGCATACCGGAAGATGTTGCAGAATTACGCGGACAATCAAACGCTTGATTTTATACACGCTGCAGTATGGACTAGCAACGGCACTATAATCCTGCACGAATCCGGTGAGCATTTAGGTAAAGGCGACGTGTCATTATTAAGCTCGGTAATCGCAGAGGAAAAAAGCCGCTGGAAAAAAGAAACGTTTACCGAAGTAGAAGTGCCTTCGGTTAATTTTAATACCTTGCTCGGCTTAACCAGGCATAAAACATTCGATTTTATTTCGATGGATATTGAAGGTGCGGAATTATCCGTACTTCCACAAATGGACCTTCGCGCCCTCGGCTGCTCACTGCTTTGCGTGGAGTATAACGGCAAGGATAAACATTTGTACGATGCTATTGTTGTGCCGCAGGGGTATAGGTTATTACATAAGAACGGCGAAAATTTAATTTACTGTATATGAAACTTCCTAAATGCAGTGCAGAAATGGGGAACATTAAGGCTATATACTTTTTTAAAGCCCCGAGTAAGTACATGATTAAAAAATACGGATTCGATAAAGCCTATGAAATGGCACTTAAAAAACCAATAAGAGTATGAAAAAAGTTGAACTACTATTTTACCGCACTAACCCCAGCGAAAAAAACCAGGGGATGAAGTACGTATTATTCCAGATAACCGATGCTGAAGGTGGCAATACTTACGATTGGGGTTTTGCTTTGTGGGATGGCTTGCAATGGGATATGCCAGAACCGCCGCCGGACTTTACTTTGCAGGTGCATTCATGGAGTAATAATGTTGATCCTGCTATCATATTAACGGACCCAACTAAAATCATTCCAGTTAAAGGGAGGTTTGATTTATGAGCCACCCACTTACCGCCCACGAGAAAAAACTAGCTTCGTCTATGGCAGGTGTAGCTATATTTATAATCTGTTTTATCATCACAATAATTATACAATTATGAGCTATGATGTATCACCTCTGTACCGATCAACTGACGAAATTAAAATCAACAATCATATGACACTAACTACACTTCGGCAATTAAAGGATGAACAAAAGTTTAAGATTAACCCGCGCGGTCCGTGGTATGAAATCAATACCGTACAGGGCAAGTACGCCTACTGCACCTCGGACGCATCCGGCAGGACGTACAGTTTTAAGTTGAGTAAGAAGGTGCTGATATAAATACAATCCCCTGGAATATACATCGGGTATCCTAACGGGTATTTTTGGACGTCCTAAAAACGGATGATGTAAAATAATGGGGATTTTTAAACGGGCAATTGGCAGAGTGATCCAATGCAGCGGCCTGCAAAGCCGAACAACCACAGGTTTGAATCCTGTATTGCCCTCTAAAAAGGAACCCCGCAAACGTTTAATCTGCGGGGTTTTTTGTATATTCGTAATGACTAAAAAACGAAATACATGGCAAATCTACAAAGTTTTATCCAAGCTATTGCCTTTAATTCAGAAAGGTTTTTACCAGTAAACAATTTTAGGGGGAGGTTTTTAATTAGCGATCACGGTAGATTAATTTCTATCAGGGGTAATAGCTTTTATTTAGTTGCCGGCGGCAAAGATACTATGGGTTACACTTCAGTTACAATGCGAAATGTAACATATAAAAGAGTATGCCGTATGCATCAATTAGTTGGTGAACACTTTTGCGAAATGGTAAAAAGTGATGATTGGATGGCATGGAATCACAAGGACGGCAATAAATTAAATAACCACTATACAAATTTAGAATATATTTCTTACCGTGAAAATTGCGCCCATGCAAGGAAAACCGGATTATGCAACGCCGTTGGTGAAATACATGGGCAAAGCAAACTAACAAATGAGCAAGTGGTAGAAATATATTCAATGCGAAATAGTGCCGTAAATCAAACGCGGGAATGCAAACGATTTAATATTTCCCGTAGGCAATTTGGAGATATTTTAAACGGCAAAGCATGGCAGCATATTACTTCTGATTTACCTTAACCCATGCTTTGTATTTAGCAGTTTCTTTTACAGCTTCTACAAGATCGGCGGGCACTTGTCTTACATTGACGGGGTCTAATGAGTGCTTACATTGATATCCACCACAGCGCACAAAGAAATTCTCTGCATTCGTTCCCGCTATAAACCCGTAAGGAAGCCCGGTCTTATCGTAAATATCAACGGTCTTTTCTCCTTCACCTTTTACATTGCTGTCATACCGCATCCTTGCACCTAGCCATAAGCCTTTGAGCATATCTGGAACCTGGGAAACGTGAAAAAAGTTATGCCGTTCAACCATTGATTGACAAAACGGCCTTGATGTTTCTATCTCGGTATTACCGTATGAATACCACTCGTAACCGAGATCCGATGAAACGATATTTGTATAGGCGCGGTTAAATTGCGTTATCGAATCCGTTGCCACGGTCTTTACATACCTATCCAAAATACCCTTACTTTCCGGTGTATTGGTCAAGCTCTGCCGTAACTGCTCTGCCAGGTCTTTATAGCTCCCTCCTGCCGTTATATTGGTGCGGAGTATCTGTATAAGGTTATCCGATACGTTAGCCGATATACCCTGCGTAGTGAGCTGACCAACAACATCGGTTATTGCCTGGTTGCGGACGGCTTTTAATAATGGCCGGGGCTTAAATGTTTTATCGGCCTCCTTCCAGTAATCGAACTGCAAGGCGTAAACGCTGTTAAACGCCTTTGCAAATTCCTTCACCTCTGCGCGGTATTCGGGGTTTAAAATAAGCCGGTTTAGCTTGTTCTTAATGCTGGCAAGGATGCTAAGGTTTTTAACCGTAACCTTCACGGTATCGCCTGACGTATCCAGCCGCTTAATCTCGGCCAGCATCAGCTTATATAACTCGCTCTGCATTGCCGGTATCTTCTTATCGAACCGGGCAAGAGCGCGTTTAATTTCCTTAAGTATTTTTTGTTGGGATGGCATGTGTAAATATACTAATATAAATAATCGAGTACTTTTACTCTTTTTTTATCGGTTGCTGTTTGTTAGGTTTGCTTATTATTAATCATTAAAAAATTTACGACAATGAAAACATTTTCCTACAACGATGTTTTAAGAAACATTCCTAATGACACGCTATACATTGCGCTTTTTGATTATGCAAGAAGCAAAGGCGTTCCGATTTATCACGATACCAGTAAACGGGATTATGAAGAATACCCGAATATTTCTTTTTCATGTTATCACTTAACCCCAAATAAAAGTACAGACCGGGATAGTTGCACATGGATAAACTACGAAAAATTCTTTGAGTATTGCGACAACTGGAATAAAATAAAAGATATTGAGATTAAATTAAATGATAACTACAATGCAATAATCAAAGACGGCGTTGTATTAGTCGGCTGCCAGACTTTTGAATTTGAAGCCATCCGTAAATTATACGATGCCATAAACGAACAGTCGTAGTTTTCCGTAAATTTCTACGACTTACCTCCCTTTGGTTTGCATTAGCAGCAGGGAGGTTTTTTTATTCCTCAAATATTACTTCTTCATCCGTTGGTATCAGGCTAGTTACTTCCTCAGCTTCCTGTTCAGCAGCCATTGCGTAAATAATATCCCGCTGCCGGGTAGTATCCATTTCAGCGAAGCCTTTATTTTTCTCCATTGCTAAATCTACAAACTTATTAATGTTACTGCTCACTATGTAATCTATTTGCAAAATGCCTTTATTACTTAGCCTGCTCATTTTATCATCTTCAGCAATACCGGCAAGAGGATCCAATTTCAATATAAGTTGCACATGCTCCGCAATATCCAGATCATTATTAAACGCCTTAGTAGCATAAGCCACTTCCATAGCATTCATGATGGCCGGGTTTAACTTGTTCGCCTTAGCACTTGTCAACTGCTCATCAAAGTACTTAGTTGATAGGATATCGAACTTTTCAGGAACTGCAATATCGGGTATCATTTGAATAATCTGCTCAACGGTGTACTGGGTTGAATACCTGTAACGGGCAATGAAATAATACGTCTTATCAATGATCCGGACAAGGTCTTCAGCAATGGCGTGAACGGTTGTATTTAGTTCGTCCTTATCTACCTCTTTTGCAGTACCGGATTGATTGAGCGGAGAGGAAGCAAGGAACTCAAAGTTAATAGCAGATAAGCCGTGGTAAATATGATCACTAATCGAAGTTTCCTGCACCTTAATAATCTCCACATCTTTCTCAACGAAACCGGCGGGCGGTGTTGGAATTGTCATCTCCCCCATATTCGCCTGTGGTGGCTTAATAATCATTTTACTGTATGGGCCTGTGGCAATATACCCCTGCCCCGCACAAGTGTTACAAGTTACCTGGCAAGCAGATTCACCGGTGCCTTGCATAACGCGCCCGGTTGTATTACATGCCTTACATTCATTCTGCGTGTACTCCCACCTTTCAGGATATAAGTGCAAAACCTTAGCGGCTTGCAGATCGCTATACTCCCGTAACGCTTCGTTGAACTCGGGAACGATACCGGATATACGAGATTCGTACAAGGTGTTGTAACCGTAAACATCAATAACAATACCGCCAAGTTTAAACATGGGCAGTTCGTCAAGTCCATGCTCCCAGTACCAACCAACTGCGAACGCCCGTTTAGTGCTTACCTGGTCGTAGCGGGTAATCGAATCAGTTGTAACGATGTAATAGCTTTCCCCTTGCTGCTCTCTACCTCCCTGCATGTATGTTGCCCCTACCTTATTTCGCACCACAGCATAATCATCCTCCACGAAGTCAATAACATCGCAGGAATTGAATATGGTTACAACGGGTTTTACATACTTGTTTTCCTCATCCGGTATTTCCAAAGGTGCCACCAATAACAAGGCATTCGCGTCTACCAGGTAGGACCGCAGCAGCAGAGAGAACGCCCAGTTAGTTACGGACCTGAACACCGGGTAATTATCTTCGGTGTAATCGTTCAGCTTTTCGCCCTCAACGATACGATCAAAAGCGCCTTCAGGATATTTAATACTCCAGTCCGAGCTACGCCGTATCTTCTGCAGGGTAGATTCAATCTTACTAAAAAACGGTTTTGTCTTAGGTACGAAGATACTTTTACGATATTCCAGCACCGTTTCCGGTTCGTTCGGCCGGCGCTCGTTGATAAGTTTTTCCGGAAACGTACCGTCAGCGTGTACCCGCATTTCCTTTTCCAGTTCGCGGCTTTTTTCCGCGTAATGGTACAGCGGTTTATTCTCGTCCTTATCAGCGAAGTATGCTTTCAGTTCAGCCGGTGTAAATATTAGTTTTGGCATGTCGTTATATTTTTAGTCGCCCTGGCGCCCATTCTTTTTTTGATTTTAATTTGAACAGATACGGCAACCCTAGTTTGTACGTTGCAACGGTCATCACAGTATCATAAGTTTTTTTCATGATAGGTGAAGCTGCGTTGCTTCCAAAACTAAGCAAATAATACGATTGATGCAGGTCCTTCAAGGGCGGCATAACCTCACCGTGTAAACGCGCCCAATACGCTGGCATCCATGACGGCAGATGCGGGTCAATACCCAGAATCGCCGTTGCAATATTAAAATACAGTTCGTCCGGTATATGCTCACCAAACTTCCTGATTGTTTTCAGTTTCTTCTCCGGCTTCAGGCTTCGGGCTTTATCAAATACCTTTGTGCCTTTTTCAAAGTACATTACCTCGGACCTGATCTGCCAAACCTTATCAACTTTGTATGCGTCTTTTATTTCCTGCGGGTCTGCCCAAAAATAGTACTTGTAATTTATGGCCTCGCTATGACCTTCAGTTATTGAAGTGAACCCCGTACCATTTAACTCGGCAAATAGTTCGGAAGGTTTTTTACCCAGCCATAACATATCCGCATCAAGAAACAAAGTTTTTTCAAACGGGGTAAGTTGATCAAGGTGCAGCTTCGCACCGAACCCCTGGCGGAAACCTTCGGGCAGCTCTATCCTAAAATCAAATATCTCTTTTTGTATCTCGGTCAGGTGATCCAAACCGTCATGGATAACCGCTATTTGCGTTTCCGGTTCAACGTTCTTAATGGTCAACGCTAAGTTATAGGCCATTTTGCCGTAATTGCCGTGTCCGGTTGCAATTAATATGATCCCTTGTTTTAGCATAGTCCTATGTATGAAATTGATATGCCAGGGTCGGCGGTAAATAATATCGGGTTCGTTTCTCCTTCGTTGATCAGCATGCAAACCGGTTGAGCATCGAATGAAATCAAAGTGCCGTTTTGAATTTCGCCCGAGCAATCCATGTAGGTATATGAACCGGTGTAAGGTCTATCGGTCGGGTCGTAACTTACCATGAAGTTTCCGCATAAATTTTCTGGTAAATCCGTAATAGTAAACTCAACCGTTGACCATGATGAGGTACCGTCACCGCAATCAGTTTGAACAGCAAATACATAAGTTTCGCCAGGGGTTAGTCCTGTAACGGTTATAAAAGTATCGGTAGTTGATCCTGATTGCAGGATAGTGTAAATATCATCGGCATCATACAGCGCCCAATTATAACCGGCTGGCGTAGGTATAACGGCGTCCCATGAAATAGTAGCGTTATCACCATTAGGCAATACCGGAAGAATTACATTTTGCGGCGCAACGCACTCGGTAGAAGTACCCTCAATGCAAACGTAAATATTCGCTTCATCGTATGCTCCGTTCGGACATGTTACCCGGTACGTGGCAAGTAGTACGTTCGATATTGACGGGGTTTCATCCTGTAAGGTAAATGTTACTATACCAGCATCCGTTATAGATACCGCGCTGAAATAAGTTGTATTAAAACTAACTATCTCTAACGTGAAGGGATAGCAGCAGATAGAATCGTTCAGTAGAACCGAGAAAGGAAATTCATTTGTAGTGCCTTCTTCAAAGCAATCCTCCGTTGTATCATCAACCAATTCCAGTTGGGTTATTTCATCGCACGTCTGGCAGTTGCTGTTCGATGCGTTGAACGGCGTAACATTTACCGTGAAGTTCGCTTTAGCTATGGGAAAGTCCAGAAACTCCTGCCAGTCTATGCCGTATTCAGATTCCATTACCACCTCCGTTAGCAGGCGGTCTGATTCGATGTTCACAACGTCATGACTTAATGCAATGGCTAGACGCTGATGCCACTCCTTTGGGATATCATCGGTCTTGCCCTCGTATGTATTGCTCACCACGGCTGATAGTACCTTACGGCTGCCGTCAGCGCGTTTGAACACACTCCTTTCTATGGGGAATTGTGGTTTAGAAAAATAAAGTGGTAATCTTACGCGGTTAAGGAACATTTACTTTATATTTGATTGGTTTTTCAATAGGATATTGTAATCATACGAGCCGCGTTTCTACGTGGCTTTTTTTATATCGAATTAATTATTATATTTACTCATCCATAGAATTTAAGGTATTAAGAGATCAAGCCTGTGTTTTTACACGGGCTTCTTTTATCTCAGCACGATTATCCCAGTTGCATTCCCCCCAAAATCCAAATTTATCATCGTAGGCGGATAGCTATCAAACGCAACCGTTATACCCATATTTACAAGCTGACCCATGCCGTCATAAATCCATACCTGAACAGTTGGAAACGAACCGTAAGCATTTTGCAAGGCCGCTGTATAAGGTATTGCCAATGTAGGCACGTTTATAAACTGCACTATCGTTGGCTCACATGATACCGTTGTATCTTCATCCAGGTTTCCGGCATAACAGTATTTAAACCCAAATGCATCTTCATCATTGCCGTACTCAACTACTGAAGTATAACAGGTATCTGCTATGCGCTCAAAACAGTTTGAGCAAAAGCTAGTACCTCCAACGGAAACCTGTATGCGAAAACACTCTGCAATACTTATAACCGATTGAAAGTTGGGTACGCCATGCTCCCAGTTGTAAAGCATCTGCGTTAATGATAACCGGAAGCGATCCGGTTTTTGCGGGAAGGTTAGCAACGGCGCTTCGTCACAGTCGGCTATAATGGCAACGCTCACCTCATCGGCTTGCTGATCGCAAAGGGCATCTATCTCGGCCTCGGTACCCTGCACCACGAATTGAAACGCCACATCGGAAGCCTCGTAAACCGGCAGGCAAAAAGAAATATCACCCCATATACAGTCAGGTTCAGCCTCCGATTCATTGAAGCGGATAAATGCGTTTGTGGGGTTAATGATTGTTATTGCCATTTAGGATTCGAGGTTAAGAATTGGATTTAAGTACGCTATTACGTCGTACAAATCTTCTTTGGTGATAACTCTATTTGAAGGATCATCATCAATTATTGTTGAAAATTTATCCCATATTTCATTGGTAGCAAGTTGTACTATATCTTCTTTCATACCCATCGTTTTATCAATGTAAAATCCGCCATACCTTCAGCGGGTTTATAACTTAAATTTTTAATGTACGCCTTAAAGAATATTCCGTTACCGCATTGCACATTAAAGTATCCGTAAGGGTTGCTTTTTATTGTCCGGTAATCAGCAACAGATAGCGGATATTCAAATATAACAGTTTCCGGCTTATATATCGGTGTAGCTTGTACGCTATTTTCAAAATCGGTCGCGTGAAGATCATCATTCTCAGCCAACACTTTATTTTCCATCCGGCAGGGATCGTATGCCCACAGGTTACCCTCGGCCTCGTAGTTACCTTTACCGGAAGTGAAAAACAACTTGCTGGCTGTGTTTACTGTGTTCACATACGTTTGTGCAATGGACTTGAACCACCGCATCAGGTTATACATCGGGCGTATGCGCCAATTGTAGGCCGTTGCAGGACTGAAAAAATTAGCCGCGTTCTCGGTCACTCCCTGCTCAACGTGGTATGAATACCCATCCCGCTCAACGCAGATTATAAAAACATCGTTATCGTAAGTGGTATCGGTGTTGCCGGTGCCGAGTAAGGTTTTCGTCCGCAGGTCCTCGATGATGTAACCGGAAGCAATTAAGTTACTGGTAATATCCAGTTCGTTATTTACTGACTTTATACCCGTCCTGCGCTCTTTGTACGAATTATATTCATCAATACCTTTAATGGATTTTATTTCCCATTTGTTGTACCCGTATTTTATGTTGGAGTAGGCCAGCCCGTCCTCTGAATTATACCGGGCAGATGGTACCAATGGCAAGTCCATTATTTTCACGTCCTGGTAAAACCATTCAGCAGGTTCTATCCTTACCCGGTCGGACTGCATACCCATCCCGATATTATCAACGGCCCGCAGTCCTTCCATTATTTCCTTCATCGAGGCAAAAAACTGCTTGTCGGTTGCCTGGCGAATCTTTAACCCAGGTGTAAGTATGCGTAAACTACCGCAGCCGTCCGCATCTGCCGAATAGGGTTCGGAATCGGTGCGCCCGTAGTAATCTGACTCAATCGTTAAGCACCTGTCTGTAATCGCCTCTGTTGCCCTTGCAAGGGTTTCGTTAATCATGTACACCTCCGCGTTAGTTGGAGGGCAGGCTTTAGAGTTGCTTAGAAAAAAACTTGTTTCGGGATCGAACTCGGCAACGGTGTTTGTCAAACTGCTTATCGGTCCGCCGTCCTCATTGTAGGTGTATTGAAGGTAAACATATACTCCCATCCCCTCGGGAATAGCAACCGTTCCAGTCCATGTTTCATCAAACTCGTAAAACACATCGTTATCAGGGTTGCTGGTTACAATAACAGCGTGTATATCTGTTCCGTTAATATAATGATGCCCTTCGCCATCCCATAAATCCATAACTAAGTACAAAGTATAACTATCGGAAGTATCGCCTACGTGTGTACGAGCGCGCCCTTTGGTTCTTATGTTGTAGGTAAATTCGCTGTTTATGCAACCGGAAACCTCCTCTAATAAAACTTGAGGAGACATGAAAAACGTATTTTCCGGATCTTGGAAGAAAGTACCCTCATCGAGGTTACCTGTGATTATAGAGTTATCTGCAACGCGGGTGTAAATAGGCCGAATGTATAACGCTCTTTCGAATCCCGCTAAAAATTCAAACGGCTCCAGCAACTCCACAATATCGCTATCCTCACTCACCTGGGCGTCTGCGCTTATCGGTATTTCCTGCGTTGCAAGTTCCATGTCAAAACCGAGGCCGGTATAATCTGCGAGTATCGTTGTTTTATCGAAGGCAATATTTGAATCGAAGTTTACCTTCTGATCGAAACGGTTTTTAAAAACCATGGCGCAACTATCCTGCTCCACGCGCATACGCATAAGGCACTCGCGCCCGCATAACTCCACGGCATCACCGAAATCCAACTTACCGTTAATCACTTCCTCGTATTCGGCCTGCCCTTCGCAGCGGGATGAGGCTATGAAAATTACTTCAGCATCGAAGCCGTAGGAATCCTTCGCTGTCTTTAATATCGTGTACGCCTCACCGTAGAAACCGAGTACCGTGGTAGAAGCCTCTATGAATACACCATGCCATCGTTCATCCCGCATAACATTAAAGGCAATATCGCTAAAGCTGATCGGCTCTTCAATTTCGGTTCCGTTTAAGGTAAATTGCCACTCCATTAATTGTCCAAGTCTTTTAAAAGATTGTCTATTTCTTCCTGACCAGTAGTATCAGTAGCAAGTTCATAAACGTACAAACAGATAGCAGCTATTGAGAATAAAATAAAAAATATTCCTATAATTAAATCCATGATCAGAATTTATATCGTTTATTAAAATACCTATTCATCTGCAACCCTTCAGCAACGGCCTCGGATATGAAATCCTTTTCGATATTTATATTCACATTGCTTTTCGGCATCTTATCGTAATCTATTTCAACCGGCTGCACTTGTTGCGGCTGCACCTGTGTAGTATTTATACTTGTGCTATGTAGTATCGCTCTCGTTTGAGCGGCTGTATGAACCTTATCGTACCGGCCTAAATGTGTTTCAGTTGGTTTGGTGTACAGGAACATGCGCCCGTTACGTTCCACTATCTCCGCACCCATATCAGCTACAATACCCTTACCCTCATGCGTACCCGGTTGCTTACCACGGAAGAACTTAGGAACAGGACGCGCAATAACAAGTGCGGCCTGCGCTGCGGCAAGTGCGCCGTAAATAGCAGCTAGTACCGGACCGCCTTGAACTAAGCCTTTAAGAGCTGCGGAAGGTATAGATAGCAATGCGTTAAATACAGCCGCTTGCTTTTCTCTTTGCGCCTGCGCCTGCTTTGCTTTGCGCTCTAATATTTCAATCTGCTTCGCACGTATTTCAGCCTGCTTTGCCGTGATTGCTCCCGCTTCAACAAGTTCATCTAATTGGCGTTTCTGCTGTTCGATTCTTTGCTGCTCCTGAGAGGATGCAAGGGATGAAAGGTTAGCAAAGAAATCAGCAGCTTGCTGGCCTATTTCAATGGCAAGTCCAGCAGCTTCTTGCCAGTCCATATTGCGCTGCTCGTTTGCGGTCTTATGTATCTCGGCAATCTTATCCGTTACCCCTTGCTCAATGGCGGCACGTTCCTCTGCAAGCCGCTTGTAGTTCTTTTGGTAATCCTCATCCGATTGCTCTTTCGCATTGTTGGCAGCGATAGCCTTATCGACGTTAATTAGTTCCTGCCGTCCGATCCCCTCGGCAGCGGCTATACGAACGGCAACGGCAGCTTTTGTATCAGCGATAACCTTAGTTAACCCGGCCTTTATAATATCGTTATTCTTTTGGCTACCCTCAATCTCGGCCTGAAGGTCCGCATCAATAGACGCGTTTTTCAGCGCGCGAATATCTGCCAGCTTCTTAGCCTCTATGAGTAATATCTTGGTGGCATTCCCCTCGGCCGCGTTAATCTCAAGTTGTGCCGCGGTGTTTAGGTTTTCAATCTGAAGTTGCAGGCGTTTCTCGTTGGATACCCCGATGCCGGCAAGTATAGCATCATTGGTTTGTATCTGCGCGGTTAACTGTTCCTCCGTAGCACGTTTATTAAAAGCCTCATCAAGTTTCAGGCGCTCATCGTATGCTTTAGCGCGGATTAATCGTACCTGGTTTAAAGTTAATTTCTCACCCTGTAAATCAATATCCCGCTTTTTATTGATGATCTGTTTTTGTAAATCCAGCTCCTCGGCGCTGGCTTTCTCGGCAAATAACAGACGGCGTTCAAGTATTGCAAGCTCATCGTTGAGGGCAGCGAGTGCAGCGGCCTTGCGAGCGGCAAGCGCCTTATCAGAAAGTTCCTTTGCTTTTTTGGCGGCATCTTCTGCAGCTTCGCGGCGTTCCTTTGCTTCGTCCTGTGCAGCCTGGCGGAATGCTTCTTGTGATAATAAAAGTCC
>Ga0193737_1000011_pt1 | contig 45248 bp, 45 predicted proteins | sample L2m2metaG_FD_165510 | JGI IMG/M metagenome (GOLD analysis project Ga0193737, IMG submission 165510) | Soil microbial communities from a riparian zone of the East river system, Colorado, United States - L2m2 | ecosystem: Environmental > Terrestrial > Soil > Riparian zone | place: USA: East River... | reverse complement strand
ACCAACTTTGATTCCTTATGTGAAAGCGCCTCCTTCAATTTTCTGTTTTTATCTACATGTTCGGATATCTCATCAATTCGGGAGTTAAGGACCTGCAGTTCTTCTTTCATTTGAGTAAGGTGTGATTGCTTTTCCTCGCTTAGATTTTTCTTTCCCACTAGCGTCTGAGACAAGTTTCCAAATTCAACTTCAATATTTTTGCCTTCTGATTCTATGAATGAAAAACGTTCTTCAATTATAGCAAGGCGCGATCGTGCTTCTTTGATTATTGCTTTATCCCTTTCAATATTGTAAACGACATCGGACAATTTCGTATCAATTTGGGCTCTGGACTTGTTTGACATATCGACCTGATTCATAAAACTTGTTTTTTCTTGATCAATTTTATTAATTTGATCTCTTAGCTCATCACGATTCTTTGTAAGGACATCAAGGTTGCTTTCATTCGTAGCTAATAACGTGCTGCGATTATCAATTTCGCCTTTTAAGTACCTAATTTTGTTAGAATACTTAATAGCCTTGAATTTCTTTAATTGAGATTCAATAAACGTATATCTTAATTGATCATTTCTTTCAGCTTCAAGTTCATTTATCCGCTTCTTAATTTCATCCATTCTGGCAAGCGAAACCTCAAGTCTCCTGTCAGATTCATCAAGTTGCCTTATCGATTCGTTTTTCTTGTCATCAAAATAAGAGAGTCCAACTATATCTTCGATAATCTTTCTTCTTTCCTCTGAATTTAATTCGGAAATTCTTGTAATCATGCCTTGCTGGACTATATTGAGTTTGTTTGGAACTGCTACAATGATTTCTAATAATTCCAGGATAGTATTCTTTGAAACTTTCTTGCCATTAAGATAATATTGACTCTCACCGGTTTGACCTTCCATTTCTCGACTCATGGAAACTGCGTCCATGTCGATAGGTATGCCCCTGTCGGAATTGTCAAAAGTTATGTTTACTCGTACCAGTCTATGTGGAGAATTCCCGCTGTCGTGGAATAGTGATTGAAATTTGTCGACTCTCAGTAATTTGGGACTATTTTCACCTAATGCGAACATAATCGCGTCAAGGATGTTGCTCTTGCCTGAGCCATTAGGGCCAGTTACAGCAACAAGACCATTGTTTAAATGTAATACAGTATTTTTAAAGCCAAATGACTTGAAACCATAGATTTCAAGTTTCTTAATATAGACCAAATACCTTGAGATCAGATTCTCATGCTTGTAAATATATTCTATTTGACAAAATAATTAGATCTAAATTGATACTTTTTTAGACAAAGAGATGATTTATGTTGTTTAACTTAACGCTCCCTTTTTCCTTCAACAAACTCCATAAATGAATTCTTTGCTTCCATGTATGGCTTTTGAACTGGAGGGTGCTTAAAACAATATGCAGATACACTATCAAGCTGACCAGTGATTCCTCTATCGATTGCTATCTTTGTACCTCTAATTGCGTCAATCATAACGCCTGCACTATTATAGGCATCAACAACCTTTAGTTTAACGTCTACTTCTACTGGAACTTTGCCAAAATATCTGCCACGCATGGAGATGTAGCATACCTTGTCGTTTGCAAGAAATCCGACAAAGTCTGATGGACCTATTCTCATGGGAATTTCATACGGAGCCATGGCCGCCACCGCGCTTGTTTTACTAATTCTCTTATCCTCAAGACGTTCTTCATCAAGCATGTTATAGAAATCCATATCTCCTCCAACATTTAGTTGGTAAGTTTCGTCAACCTTTACACCCCTATCTACAAAGAGCTTTACAAGCGTCTTGTGTAATACTGTTGCACCCAATTGACTCATGACATCATCGCCTGCACATAGGAGATTCTTGTTTGCGAAAGCCTGTTGCCATTTCGGGGTAGATGCAATGAAAACCGGTATTGCATTGATAAAAGATACGCCAGCGTCAAGGCATTGCTCTACATAATATTTAGTTGCCTCTCTGCTCCCAACAGGAAGATAATTCACAAGTATTTCAGCTCCGGTCTCCTTCAATATTTTTGAGACATCCACGGGGGAGCTATCGGATATCTTTACTCTTTCGTTTAGGCGTCTACCAACACCATCAAGTACCTTTCCTTTCTGTACTTTAACACCAGTTGAAGGCACATCGGCTATTTTTATCGTGTTGTTGGGACTTGCAAAAATTGCATCTGCAAGATCATGACCGACTTTTGATTCAACGACGTCAAACGCTGCGACGAATTCGATATCTTTTGGTTTAATATCGCCTAATGTATATGCAATTAAACCCTCAGGTATTTCCTGAATATTTTCACCCTCATTACCTTTCGAGTAGCTATCACCATAAAATGAAATACCTTGCAATAATGCAGAAGCGCAGTTTCCGACACCAGCTATTGCAACTTTCACTTTCTTATTTACACTATTACTATTACCGCTCATGATAGCTTGATTTACCTATTTTTTTAAACAATATATGTGTATTCGCAGGTTTATACTTACCAATTAATTTGGCTCTTTCAAATTCGTGTGGGCCTGTAGTTTAGAATCCACACTGAAATCCTTGTGAAGAAGACTATTGGATTCGTCTGTTGGCTTGTAAGCATTCCCTTCTTCCATGCATTGTAATACTCACCAAAACATCAAATTACACTTAACGAAAAAGGAAATAGAGGTAAATTGACCGAAGACCCCATAATTACACAACTAAGAGTTGCGGATGAGGAGATACTAGAACAAATGCTGAAGGCGGAAACGAATTTTGGAGAATATAATGCACTAGTTATAAAACGAAACAAACTTTATTTGAAATATGAAAAACGAGCAAAAAATGATACTACAAGATACCTAATAAGCACAATCAGGCAAAACATATTAACGCAAATTAAAGTTTCAGTTTTAGAAGCAGAGATAGTAAAACTAACTATTCGTGTGGAGAACCTGGAAAAAAGGACCTAACATTTAGCCTTCTATAAAAATCGTGGATTAAAATAAATTCGTCGGAGTTCGGGTAAGTTAAAGGGAGTTAACAAGTCACTGATAACTTATGGCTTTGTGCGAGTATAAATTAAAAGACTGGTGGGGTCTAATATGAGTGGATGAACAAGAAACAGCCAATTCCCCACCAGATGTTTAACTTTGGACTTGTTACTACTGTAATGATCTATAAATGACTATAAACCGAGAATTTATGATTTCACCACGAATAAACCAACTAAAATATCTTATGTCCGATAAGACCAATAATTCAAAATAATTAGTCAGTTTTGTATATTAAATTTTGTCAATAATCGAACCAGGAATTGATATTTTTCTTCCTACAACACTTACAATTTCACTCCATATTACATCATTAACTCCGTCCATTGCCTTTATTTTTTCAAGAACGTCAAGGACTGAAGCATTATCTTTAACAATTGTTTCTACTCTTAAATCAATCGTATGTTCTCCTATGCTTTTACCTACATAGGTTACTTCGTCAGAATCGAGCAGTTTACTGGCAACAGCATTTACCATTCCATTTTTTATCGCAATAAAAAAGTCAACACGTCTCCATCCAAATTTCTCTATATCCAGTACGTAATGCAATTTCAAAAGTGTGTTTTCTAACCGCTTACGTCTCCTTCTAACAGTAGTTAATTGGCATCCCTAATTTTGCTGATAGAGTCTTGCTAGATTTTAAATCACCATTCGGCTGCAGTAAAATCTTTAACAATTTCCTATCCAAATCCGATATGTTAGCTACTTTACCTTCTAACTTCCTGGACACATTACTTATAGATAGAATTCCAATTATATACTTATTATTATTTATAATCAATTTTAATATGATTAATTTGAATGAATCGATAATATTCAAGAATTGTGGATAATAAGAGAAAATTATACTCTAAAGAAAGATCATTGGAAAAATATTAACTACTATGCAGAAATTATGATTGGTTAACTGGAATGATGCAATTCTGAATTGCAACTGCAATAATTGTATTGATAGGATTCTATATTAATGAAAATCAACAGATAGAGGGAAGTAAAAATAAACATGTTTCTAATTGAAAACTTTGTAAAAATAAAGATTGTTTACTAATTTCGTTTCGATTCTAAATCGTCGATACGACTAGTGAGCTTGGCTATATCTGTTTGAAGGTCGTGTGTTGCATTCAGGAAACCCATTTCAAGTCTAATGAGATGTTCTCGAGACATAATAATTTCCATTATCACAGGATCAAGGGATTGTGTATAATATTTACGATGAAGTGCAATTCGTCTTTGCATAATCTCAATTATTTTATGATAATCTTCATGAGCATTTTGAAGCTCTTCTAATATTTTACCGTCTTCTTCTGCTAACTTTATGAAAATGTCATCTTCATCTGGTGAGCTCATTTTGATCTTATCTCCTTGATTTATTACATTTAAGGTTTCAATCCCAGAAAATGATGGTGATGATAATATTCAAAATGACAGAGCTTGCTATTAATGCAAGATAAATTCTATCTTTCACTTAGTCTTATCCAATTCCGATTTAATTTTGATACGGACTTTTTCGAGCTGTTTTCACGCTAAAATCCCCAAATAGTGACCCTGGCATTTTGACAGCATTCACTTGTTACTAGGCAAGGAGATTATCACCGACGTCCAAAAAACCCAAGGTCGCTACTTTCTAAAAATCACTAGTGATATAGTCAACAACGTTTAAGAGGGCTGTTGGAGTAATATAAGTATGACTAGACAGAAGAAACTTTCTAATAAAACCGGCGATTCTGTCGAGATAAAAGAGGAAGGGAAAGACGTGACAGTGACAGTTCAATATACGATGAAGGTCGAGCCAACGGTGTCAGCGACGGAAGACAACTTTAATGACCTAGTCTCGGTTTATGAAAGGACTGGCTTTACCGAAGAGCTAGGGCAATAGTTCGTTTTATAACAAACTTAACTTCAAAATTGATCGTCGAAGTTGAACAAAATTTGTCTTAATCATCAAGTCGATTGGTGAAATTATTGAATTTGTTTATTGCAAAATGACAGCGTATAGGGTTTGGAAGAGTAATGAAGAGTTGCTGGATCTAACTTTGACAAATAGTAATTAGAAACTTTGGTACAATCTGTTAAACCCTTTGAAAGAATTTCATTATAGATAGAATTGAATGTCTCACTTCCCTTTGGAATATCTGTCAGAATTACTAGACTGCCAGTATTGATCAACTTTTCAATCATTGTGTTAATCAATGAAGAAAATGATGTCTTGTTAGTCAGGATCTCCAAACCAGAAGAGCTTGGTATATTCAGAATAAAATTGTCAATAGATTTATCAGGTATGCTTGGTAGCAATTTTACAGGATTTCCCCAATAAACAGATGCATTCTGGGGATCTAATTCAGTAATTTTAGACTTGGCAAATGAGATTTCATTTTGGTCCTCTCCAATTCCTATAAAAAATTCTGCGTAAATCTCATTGGCCATTTGGTAAATCATTTCTCCTTTAAAATATCCAACAAACATATTCAGTTTTAGAAATGATTTGCGGGCATTTACGATAGTCCGCACCAAAACAGTAGATGGATTACCTTCATGAAAAAACTGGTAGACAGAATTCCACCTGCTTTTGAAAACATCTGGAAATCCCCTCATTCTTATAAGCTCTTGAAAAAGATGCGTGTCTGCAAAATCAGAAAAGTACGAATCAGTTCTAGAAACTGCCTCTAATTTGGGAAGTAATAGTTCATCATACAAGTTTGTGACTCTATTCCATGCTCTTATAGGGTCTGATCCCATATAGGTAACAGATAAATCTGATAACCATAACACTTCTGCTAGGATATTTACCTTCTCAATATCGTGATCTTTTACTTTAATTTCTGAAAGCAATTCTTTGTATTTTTTCTGAGCCGTTTCTTGTTTAAAATAAGGAAAATCTGTTCTCTAAATCAATGCCTCGACCATCAAACTCTTATCCGATTTCTCTATATCTGCTGTTTGAGGCCGCACCTTTGGTTGATTACTAAATTTAAATGAATAATTTTCAAAGACTCTTTCAAGATCAGGTTGGTCAAGCTTGAAATAAGCATCGTGTATTTGGTATCTTTGGATAGTCTCAATGGTCCTGTAAACTCTGGGTCCTACAGAGGGTTGAATAGTCGATCCTTGACTAGGGTAACCATTATTTTCAGGCTTCGAACTATTACCATTATATGTGAATTGGAGTGGGTCGTAATCATGCAACAGCGCTGATACAAGGAGAATTTCAATATCATCTGCAGAGAATCTATAATTATTTATTGTATTTGGTAACATTTTTAGTGACATGTAAGAAACTTCAAGACTATGGTGAAAATTATGATATTCTGTAGATCCTTCACCTAGTCCAATGTCTGCATATACCCCATCAAGAAATTTGATAAGGGTCGAAATTTTTTCAATTTTATCTTGATTTATCCCCTTGGATTCTGCTACATCCAAAATAGCCAAGACCAACTTGTCTTCTTTAATATCTGCGAGCGTTTCATTTGCTTCCTTTACGATTGATTTGTGGAATCCAGGAAGTTTTTCTAGAATTTCATTGTAGATTATCTTGATAGGCAAGCTTTTGTAAAGAAATATCCAAAATCCTGTTATCATCCAGGGATACTTTATTCTAAATTTCTCTCTTTCAATGATTTCATCAACGAGAAGCACAATATTTCTGTTCAATTTTCCAATTTCACGATTTGTGACAATTCCTTCTGGATTGTTTGATTTTGTGCCCTGATAGTCGGCACGCATTACTGCCCATTGAGGTATTTTTATTCTATACCGCACTCTCTTTATAGTGCCCTTAGTGGACCAAGGAAATCGAATAGTTTCTTTCTCAGTAGTAGCCACGTTTCGATTTCTCGTATTTTGCAAATCATCATCTTTAACAACTTGAAGTACCAATTCTCTGTTCGGAACTTGAAGTCCAAGTAAAACATGCCAATATTTGCCTTTGTCCACCCATTCCGGAGCATATGTGGCCGGGTCCCAAAAATCTATGGGTCCAAACGGGATGAATCCCTCTTCAAACTCATGCGTTTCGGGATTATATGATTTATATTCATATTTTCCAATTCGAGGATTAATTTGGCATGCGAGTATCCTTGTATTGTTAACCCTATCTGAAGATTTAGTAAATTCCCTGTGGGCCATCAAGCCCCAGATAGTTCCTAGACCGCTTAGAATGGTAAAACTGAATAAGAACAAATCAAATTTGTCATGAATTGCGTAATTGAGAGCAAACATAATACCGAAAACATAACACGAAAACATCCCAGAAAAAAATAAAAAAAGAAAAAACCATCTTGCAATGTCGTTATAAAATAAACTAAATGATTTTTGACCGCTATAGTCTATCTTTTCATGCTTCATGCACATTCACTATCATCTACGAGCATCCCGTCCCTATTCCTAATTGATCGTATGTTTAACCTCAATTATTCATACCGTATGAATTGTAGTCGATAAAAATTATTCCATATATAAACGCGACCATGATGATCAATTTTCAATTTTGATTATCTTGTAAAATATCAGACCCTTGATACAATTTTAGACGTAATATGGTAGAAGACATGAGGCTGAACTAATATTCTCTGCTTTCAAACTACTATCAGTTTTACGAAGTGCATTCTTTTGTTTATCTGAAGTTGTCTTGATATCTCCTTGATATCCTTAGCATCACCCTTTAGAGCAAATATTTCCAGACATCTATCTTTGTCTATTTTATTATGAAGGTGAACAATTATTATCTTGTCGAAATCATGTCTTATCGATGAAACCTGATCATCAGAGTCTTCATCATGTACTGCCAAAAGTAACGAATTAATTTCTCCGTCCAAGTCTTCTTTCATTCGTTCGTCTGATAGGAGATTTCTAATTCCTGCTCTTATGATTTCTGATCGTCCTGAAAATCCCAAAGACTTGAGCTTGTCCAAACTCTCGATTATATCTTCATTTAACGACACGCTCACTATGGTCAATAAGAATTTCATAATGCATTATTGGATATAATAATTATGCCATCTTGAAGTGCACGGAGCATCTTGAATCTTGTCCCAAGCAGTAATTAGAGGTTAAAATAGGGGCGGTCGAAGAAAGTTTCAATTTTGAATTAAAGGCATTAGCACAGTCTCGAAATAGGTAACTAGACAAATGATTATCAATTGGAAAACCCAATAATACACTACAATATCAATTTCCGTGGATTTCCTAATCTCAATCAAGCCTGGAAGTAAAGATAGCACAGAATACTAATCTAGGCTGAACAGTACCGATCTTACTCTACAGAATGGCAAAACTGAATGAAACGAGAATTCGGGTCTCAATGATGAATATACAATACCATGAGTGCATTATTAATAAGCCAATTTAGATTAATTATTATTAATAAAAAGCATATATATTCTTAATAACTTATCCTTCCTGTATGAAGACAAAGGCTATAATTTATACCCTAATTATGTTCATTCTATTTTCTTTAGTTCAGAATCTGTATGCACAAAACCCGGTATCTAATAGTACCTTACAATTGGAAATCAATAGTAAATTGAAGGTCGTATCATCTTTTTTCCCTATAGATCAATTTGTTGGAAAAGTCGGTGGTGAAGCAATAGAGCGAATGCTCCTAATTCCAAAAGGTGTCGAACCACATGACTATGAACCAACAATAAAGGATATAGAACATGTTGATTCTGCTGATGTCTTAGTATACAATGGCTTAGGGTTTGAAAACTGGATCGGAAAAATGAATAATCCTCAGAAAATTGATGCCAGTAAGGGATTGAATGCTTCGTATCTTGATGAGCGTAACATGACCTTTGATCCTCATGTATGGCTGGATCCATTGCTTGCAAAAAAACAAGTAGAAAATATACGAGACGGTTTGATAATGATCGATCCCAATCATAAAGATATCTACGTTAACAACTCAAACAATTTCCTAAATGAGCTTGACAATTTGGATGAAAAAATAAGAACTGATTTGGAATCGTGTAAGAAAAAAGATTTTATTTCATTTCATAATTCATTTTCGTACTTTGCCAAACAATATGGATTAAATCAGCATAGTATCTCCAATACTGATCCAGAATCAGAAGTAACGCCTGCGAGATTAACCGAAATTATCAACATAGCAAAGACATTGGGTCTTCAAGTTATCTATTCGGAAGAACTAGTCGATCCACGTCAGGCAACAGTTATTGCTCAAGAAGTCCCAGATGGCAAGGTCCTTGTATTGAGTCCCATAGAAGGACTATCAGAGAATGAACAAAAAGCAGGATTGGGATACATTGACAAAATGAACGACAATATAAATAATTTAATGGTAGGATTACAATGCAACCAATAATCAAAGTAGATAATTTATCATATTATTATGATTCGTTCCCTTCATTAGACCATATATCATTTTCAGTTGAAAAGGGAGATTTTCTTGGAATAATTGGACCTAATGGAGCAGGCAAGACGACTCTGTTTCAGTGTATACTTGGTATAATGAATAATTTTTCTGGTGAAATTAGTCTATTTGGATCCTATGTTAAACAAAATAAGAAAATCCTTCAAAGAATTGGTTATGTGCCTCAAAAAAAATCCGTAGAGCAAACCTTTCCTGCAACTGTCAGCGAAATAGTTTCACTTGGTGTAATAGGAAGGGATATTAAAAAAGAATCTATCGAAAGTGCAATTGAGTTTGTAGAGCTTGGCGCCTATCGAGACAAGAGAATAGGCGAACTTTCCGAAGGACAGCAACAAAGGGTAATAATTGCGAAAGCTCTTGTGAAGCAACCAGAATTATTGATATTGGATGAACCTACTACAGGTATCGATTCAGTCGCCCAGAATAAATTTTATGATCTTTTGACCAGGTTAAACAAAGACAGGGGTATAACTATAGTATGGTCATCACATGACATGAACGCTGTTGAAAAATTAGCAAGTAAAGTTGCTTGTATTGATAGGAAGTTATTCTTTCATGGTGAATCAGAGGACTTTTTTGGAAATGAGGAACGAATGAAATCCTATGTTGAATTTGCGATGCAGTCACACATGAATCTTCATTTTGGTAAATCAAAAAATACGTCCGACAATAAGGAAAACGAGAATGATGGAAATGTTGTTTGATTTATTTCAATACGGCTTTATGCAAAGATCTCTGATATCAGCAATAGCTATAGCCGTCATTTGTTCGATCGTGGGACTTTTCTTAGTACTAAAGCGACATTCCCTATTTGGCGATGCACTAGCACATGTGGCTTTTGGTGGAATATCATTAGGATTATTCACGGGAGTTTATCCACTTTGGACAGCTTACATTGTTGCAATCTTATCCGCTGTTGGTGTAAATAAATTAAGAGAATCAACAAAGATTCCTCCCGACTCCTCAATAGCTGTACTTTTGACTTCTGGACTTGCTATAGGTGTAATTTTAATTAGCATTTCGGGAGGATTCACACTAAATTTATTTAGTTTTCTATTTGGGAATATTCTTCTTGTGAGTGTTGATGACGTAATTATGATCCTTATTACTGACGCAATAGTTATACCTGTTATCTATATTCTGTACAAGAAATTAGTCCTTATAGTATTTGATGAGAACCAAGCAAGAGTCAGTGGTCTAAACGTAACATGGATTAATACACTGTTCATTGTCCTTGCAAGTATAACCATAATAGCGTCCATAAGACTTGTAGGCGTTTTACTAATTTCTTCATTGATTGTAATTCCAAATATTACGGCGTTAATGTTTGGTAAAGGATTTAAAAAGACAATATTTATTTCATGCGCAATATCGGTATTTTCAGTTGTATTTGGAATAATCATGTCGTATTATTTAGACTTGGCGCCAAGCGGAACGATAGTATTAACTATGATATCGATGTTCTTAGTAACCGTTATTGCAAAAAACATGAAGATAAGGTTTAATAAAATGACAGTTACCAAATAAAGTATTAGCAAGTCAAAGTAGAAATCAAACTACACAAGTCTGTAATCTTTTTCTATCAGCATAACATACGTTGAATGAATGAAAAAACTGAGATTCGTAGCAATACCTGGTTATCTTACCCATTAATTTGGAGGCAACCATGATTGAGAGAAATAAAGGAATACATTTTATATCATGGTTTCCCCTGATCCACTAACACGATTTTGTTAACATCTTTGTTGGATTCTGTCCAGGCAATCCAGAGTTTATCTTCTGTATCAAATATCATGGGATTTGTATAAACATCAGTCTGATCGCTTTTCACTATTTTTTTTGTAACAGTCGATCCAAAAATGTCTATTATCGATAAAAGTACAGAAGAATCGTTAGTATTTTCAGTCCATGCTACATAAATCTTATTATCATTGATCCACAAGTAAGGAGAAACAGAATTAGCTGAATTGTTACTTAAATTTAACACTTTGCCGAGTTGGTTTTTAGCATCTATTTTTCTTAACATGACATCAAATGTTCCGCTTTGATTTAGTGTATCAGCCCAAGTTACATACAGCTCTTCTCCCAGAATGTGGCCATGTGCGAGTCGAGAAGTGCCAGAACTATTGCTAATATTGATTGTTGAATTGAATGAATTGCCATAGTCGTTACTAGATGTAAGAAATAATTCAGAATCACCTTTTCCAAAGGTACTTTGTTCCCATAAGACATATACTTGATTACCTTCTAACGTAGTAAAGACAGTTGGATTAATTGAAGCGATTTCCTCATTCACAGTTAGATTGTTCAATAAATGAAGAGGAATCTTGTTTGAGTTAGAACTAAAAACAGTGTCACTAGGAGAAGTACTGTTTGAGCGTTGAGGTAAAAACTTACCCGTGTTTATTATCTTTGGAGTTGTAAATGTATCGCCTTGATCCAAACTTTGTACGAACGCTATACTACATGTAGGATCATCATGTTTAGTATCGCATTTAGTCCAAACAATGTATATTATCGATCCGTTTTGATTTATTACCATGTGAGGATCTAGCGAATCATCGTTATCATTACTCAAATTAAGAACATCACTAAAAGAGTCACCACTATCGTTGCTTCTCCTGAAATAGATTTCTTTATTTGAAGATGAAATATTTTCATTAGCAGCCCACGATACAAACACATTATTACTTGCTGAGGAGAGATCATGGAGGTGTACATTACCTATATCGTTACTAAGATGCGTCACGGTGCCAAATTTTATGCCTTTGTTGTCGCTCTTGCTGAAAAGCAATTGCCATTTATCCGCTTGTTTATCTTCCCATATAATGTATACATTATCTTCAGTACTGCTCAATTTTACTAGATTTGAAATTCCCGTTGTTTTGCTTATGTTCGCTGTAGAAGAAAAGGACATTGAATTATTGTCAACTTTTTTGAATAGAACCTCGCTGTTTTTAGGATTTAAATTACTAATCCAGACCGCATAAATAGTATTATCTGAAACTGAGAATTGTGGATTTATTGAATAAAGCGAAGTATTGCTTAAAATTATGCTAGAATTCAATCCAATAGGTTCAGAATAAGTTTGAGGTCCTAAGGAGGATATCAAAATTATGCAAATAGTAAAAAATATAGCATAAACTAGTAGATTTCGGAGACTAAAATAATATTCGGGTAGAATTTTCAAATTGGATTCAGATAAGATAGTATAATTTGGTTATTCAAAACATATCTGTTTTTACTTGGGTGAGTATTCAGAAATTGAGATACTAAATGGGTCATGTTTTATTTGATAATTGCCAGCCGATATTATAGTTTTGTTTGAATAGTCCCTTTAATACAATTTCAGATCTTAGATACTTGATGTTATGTAATACTCAGTCGAGTAAGATTTTACAAACAAGCAATCTAATGAACTCTAATTCATGAAATGGGTCAGATCGTCGCGAGATCTTCATAGATTTTTCCTCAGATTTGAGCAGCAACAAAAATTCACCTCATCCCCTCTATATGTTTAGCTACGATTGTTTTTAATGTTTCTAAAGCCCATTTTAGAAACGTTTTTCCTCAGCCTCTTTAGTGTACCTGATATGCTGACAACTGTAAGTGAGGGTTCACCCAATACCAAAGAGACCAAAAAATAATCAAGATATTTAAGCTTGCAGCCTACTATCATTACGTTTCCAAATTCCGAATCATATAGTTTCAACATAGCAAACTGCATTTGAAAAACGCCGAAGAGTTCCTTAAATCGGATTCCTATCTTTTCATGTAATTGAAAAGGACGATATATGCTATTCTCATCATACATGATTGCTACATATCTTCTTTTTTCTCTATGATTTAACATACTGCCATCTTGCCTTTGTTTTTGCGTAAAGCCATTCGGATATTTTCCTCCAATATGTTCTTGGAGTTATTCCCACTATGTTCAATATCGACTCAAATGATCTAGGAGAAATCATTTCGTTAATGGAAGTTGCGCCGCTTGACAGTATGAATTGACAATCATATGACTGACAGAATATATAGATCGATTTTAATTCTTTTAGCCATCGAGCAACTAAAAGAGGGTCAAGTTTTCTCGCAGGAGCAATTGAAATTTCTATCCCGAGACCTCTTTTGGCTTTACGTTTTAATGTATCCTTTCCTTGAAAGGGATCGATCAGAAATAGATCAGTTTTACTATCCAATGATCGGATGTTATCTGAAACTATAAGGTAGGGAAAATAATCTGCAATTGGATATTTTTTATCCATCCTGAGTATGACGTTTCCTTGCGGACTTTTGTTTGTCGAGTTTCCCAAATCAATACCTATCATGTCTATGCCCAATAAGTTGGACATAGTCGTAGCTTTGGTAATATCAGAAACATGAACTCCTAGATCTATTTTTTTGTAAATAAGCTCATCACATGATCCCTGAATTTATTATTTTGGTTAAACTCTTTGATTGCTTTGAATCTTATTCTTATTGAATCATGTTCGGATAAGGAAATTGCCCCTTTACACATTGATTGCTTGTTCAATCTGATGTAAAAATTGTCTTTTTCATCAAATGAGTTAGATATTGATTGCAAAAGAAATTTTTTTTCACCGATTTTAAGGTTAGAGATTATTGTCTCTAATAATACTTGAGACTCCTTATGACCGCAATCTGCCTTGATAAGGGAAATTTCATTTCCCCAATGACCTTCTGCCGATGATACTAGAATTTTTTCCTTTGGGATAGAAAAGACATCGTTAATTTTTTGGAGTATTTTTGGCACATCTTCAGTAGCATGTGCTACAATATGTATTGATGTAGAAAGGGTCAACCTTAATTTACTTGACTAAACATTATCGAAAAAGTTCTACTGAAATTCCCTAAGCAGCATTCTCTCTATCGTCTACTGGTTCTTTATTGTTTTCAATATTTTCAGTTTCAGTCTCAGTCGCGCCAGTTTCAGTCTCAGTCGCGCCAGTTTCAGTCTCAGTCGCGCCAGTTTCAGTCTCAGTCGCGCTTCTTTCAATAGGTGACTTAAGCGACGATAATAGTTTGGTCTTCTTTATGCCTATGTGCCGTAAAGAAGAAATTCTTTTCCCCTTTTCCAAGATTTCTCTATTAAACTCACTATTATCATCTGTAGCTTGTTTTATGAAAGTATTGAGGTCCCATTGCGGTATTTTCTCAGATAACAAATTATGAATGACTCTTCTTAATTCATGTTTCTTTGAAGAATTTATCCTGCGCTGAGTGAATGCAACAATTTCAACTCTAAATTCATGACCATCTTGTGTAGTGTAATTGTGTATATGAGTAATCATGGAACTCCCCCTTCGGACAAGGCTTCTTAAGAATTCTTTTCCGTATTCATGTCCCTTGAAAATTGTACTAGCAACACCTTCGTTTATGTTATTGATTTCTACAAATACTTTGGTCTTGTGATCCGCTGGATCCTGTTTTTTAATATCAAATAATGTATTTTCAACAACACGGCCTATAGCAGTAGTGGTATCAGTTATCGGAAGATAATTAATATGATGCCCTCCAAAATCTCCAAAAGAATTCGGTGAGTCGAGAATAAGCCATTGTTTGTCTCTCCACTTGTCCCTAACTCTCCCGCCTCTTCTTGCACCTTTAACCATAAAAAAATCGCCTACGACCAGAATATAAGTTGTGCGTTAATTACGCAAAAAAAAGGAATTGGTTGGGTTTTTTAAAAAAATCTATTCTTACATCGGTTTCCCGTCAGATGAATACTTTACCTTTTTATTTTCAGATGATGCAGCAGCAGGTGCGACATGTTGTCGATATCTTTTAGCCCTTGTAGAGCCTAAGATGATTACGAATCCTATGAAAGCTGCAGTGGTTATTGCATACATCAACATTGAATCTGCCATAACATTGCCTTCTCAGAGCTTGTTTAAAAATATTTATGGAACCCAATAGATGCTTTTATGAAATTTATATACGAATTTCAAGAAATTTTGAAATTATTCTTAACGGTTTACCAGAAATAACCTAAAACTCTTTGGAGAATTTAGTAGAACCTACACTCTTTCGATAATATTAATAATTCAGAATTCACAAGTGGATTTGGACTATAGACAGGAACTGACAGACTCTTTTGCCATCTAAATTGAAAGTTCAGTTCAGGTATGTTTTTGGTCGAGATGCACACGTCTTGAGATTCCACATACAATTAATGGAAAATTTCTGATATGAAATGAAAATATCTTTGTGCTATTGATTACACCTAGGTGTCTTTATAACGTCTGTAGTGATGAATATACGCTATGCAATACGAGTTGCCTGCTTTATGTAATAGCATTTTTGATGTTGACGAGAATATAAGATTTGTTGGAATGATAGATGAAATGGGGAAATTGATTGTAGGCGACATGAAAAAAGATACACCATCTTTAGAAAAAAACGATGGGTCAATTAGGCTTTACTTGGGTTATGCCATCAATAATATTCTAAGACGCGATTTTGATAATGTTTTTGGTAAAGTAATCTACACCTTTTCTGAAAGGGAGAAAATAAAGCTCTTGACCATACCCTTAGATGAGAATTTGCTTCTTGTCTCTTTCGATAAATTGGCCGATCACACTAAGTTGATAAACAAGATACTGGACGTCATAAAAAAAATGACAAGTATTTGACTTGGTATCACAAAAAAGGTAACTGAATTTGCATTAATTCTAAAAAATTCTTTCACACGACGAGACAAAATTGGTAGTATGACCTAATGTAGTGAAGGAACAATAATTGATCTCTGATATGTTTTTTACTTTTCCTTAAACCCAAAAATTATTTTGCACTGACAAGAATTTCATCTACTCTTTTCTTTTCCCATCTCATCAAGTAAATTATTCCAACTACCAAAAGTATCTCGACTGACTTAGCCATAATCCCTGCAACATCAATATTTTCTGCTTTGTTGTCTGGTGACAATGGAGGGGCTACAATGACTGAATATGCATAAAGCCCTATGAGAACGGAGGTCCCAATCAACCCAAATAGATTCAGGGCCACTCTTTTTCTGTATTGACTTAAAATAAAATTTCTATCGTTACCAGAGTACGATTCGCCAGTAAAATTGATCAAGATATAGAGTATTCCATATGCTAGTTGAGCTCCCGCAGCAGCCATTAGGAAAACTGAATAATAGATTTGGAGAGATCCATGCTCGGGAAAGATAGCCAAGTGTACTAGACCCCCAGCTATTGCAAGGAGCATAATGACGTATTTCAGAGTCTCTTTTTCTGGTACCATTCTTGAACCGGATTGCTCCCTCCTTCTCTTCAAATAAGTTCTGCCCAACACTAAACCCAGAACTATGATGGGGATCAGTATGGAAACGACTAGAAGGGAATTTCTAACTAATCCCCAGGAATCCGAAATTGAAACATTGAATATTACACGTTGACAATTACAATCTGATATGCTTGACAGAATCGATCTTGGCGCATCTAGTTGGTTGTGATTCACCATTTTGTCGTCGTTGGCAACACTAAGCACTATTTCATATCCTCCTGGATTAGGGAACACATAATATAGATTAAAATCTCCAATATCTCGTACAGTCCAAGGGAATCCTTTCACTCTTTCACCGGTACTTTCTTGATATATCTCTACCATTGTCTCAATATCATAAACGTCATTTCCATCGAAATCCTGTACGCTGAAAGTTATCTGTGTTGGTTCGTCAGGTGCTGCGTATTCGGGATCTAATGCCATATATGGATAATATTTTCCGATTCCATCCCGATTTGATCCACCATTGTAATGAGGAGTATGCGAGAGATGTGCATATGAAACAAAATGAGGAATAAAGGTTGATAATGATATGAAAATTAAGATTGATATCAAAACATATTGCATTTTCATACTATTGATATGAGATCTTACATAATGGGTTCATATAAGTCGTACTTGCAATTAAGAGTTGCGACAGACAACATGGACTTTGAGTATAGTTGACTTTTGACTATCATGGATGATTCTAAAAAAGTATAATGAATAAGAAAAATTTATTTCAGCAATCGATTGATTCATTTCTCTATACTTGGGCAAAATGATAAGCGCAGATGAATATTTGAACAACTTTCCTCACAATAAGTTTAGAAATAATCAGGATAGTGTTATTAAACAAATTTGTGAAGCTTTCAATACTGGTTATAAACACATTATTCTAGAAGCACCAACTGGGTTTGGGAAAAGTGCAATTGCCATAACTATTGCACGAACTCTTGGCTCAAGCTATATATGTACTGCTACAAAGGATCTCCAAACTCAATACTCTCGTGACTATCAATTTCTAAAAGTTGCCAAGGGGAAAAGCAATTTTTTATGCAGAGTGAAGGAAGACTTCGTAGAAAGCGGCAAATATCTTTGTTCTTCCTGTAACTCAAAAACAGAAATTGAGTGCAAACATACATCTTGTGAATACGGACCATGTTTATCTGATGAATCAATGGAAGGATCTGGTTGCAAATACAGAACTTTCATAAACGATTACAAAATTGACAACAAAGGAAAGGAAAACGAACGAATTTTCATTAGTAGAGATAAAATACAAAATTATCAAAATGAATATTCAAATTGGATTCATTTACAAAATTTTAATAATCCTCGTGAGTGGAATCCGTGTTACTATTTCGATCAGTTATTTCAAGCATTAAGAGCTAGCCACTCGATATTTAATTATTCCATTTTTCTGTCGTTACTGTCAAACAAGAATATGATGCAACAGAAAGACTTACTCGTATTGGATGAAGCACATCTACTTGAAACTGAAATAGTAAAATTTAGAGGACTTTCAATTTCAAAGAAACGATGGCGTCGATATATTCACGATTTTAAAATGATCGATCATGGGTATGACATGCACGGATGGCTGGAATTTTTGATTGATTTGGAACGAACTATTCTAGTTTTAATTGGGTATGAATCTCTGGTACACTCACTAGTAAAGGAGCGAAAAGTAAAATATGGATATGATTCTACTAACAAATCTAAAACCAGAAATAAGAGAATTGTGAGTGCATCGGAGCTATTTGAAGATGACGCGAGCCTTGAATTAAATATTAGATCTGAAAGTGGCAAAAATTTTGATGTAGATAAGGAATTACTAATTGATATCGTACAAGATATCGACAAGCTCACAAGAACTATTAATAATATACTTTCGAACCCAAACAATTGGATTGTTTCAGAAGTGCAAAAAGAAAATTACGATGTTACTCGGGTCGAGCTCAAACCATTGGATCCTTCTAAATACATAAAAGCAATAGTGGAAAAATGCCCGAAAACACTTATCATGAGTGCCACTATTTTGAATAACAAGACGTTTGAAAGAAACTTGGGTCTAAGTTCTGAAGATAATAGTACTAAATTTATACAAATACAATCAGATTTTCCAGTAGAGAATAGGCCAATATTTCCTCTTAGCGTAGAATATCTCAATTTTAGTAATTTACAACAGGTGGACGTAAAGTCAAAGATATCGCGGGCCATTGACAATATTATGCATATACATAGTAACGACAAAGGAATAATTCATACAAGTTCTTATGAGCAGCTAAATTTTATCAAGGACAATCTTTCTAAAATTAATTCAAGGAGGTTGATTTTGACGGATCCCGAAATTGAAAGGGACGAAGTTATAAGAGAACATGCTGAAAGCAAGAAACCTACTGTCCTTATTTCCCCATCACTTCATACCGGACTTGACTTGAAAGATCACCTGTCTAGATTTCAAATTATTACAAAAGTCCCTTATCCAAACGTAGCAGACAAATGGACTTCAGAGAAAAGGAAAATTAACAAAGAGTGGTATTATTGGCAGACTGCACTAAGATTGGTCCAAGCATATGGTAGATCCATAAGATCTAAGGACGATTGGGCCAAAACATACGTTTTGGATTCTGCATTTAACTACTTTGTCAAAGTAAACAATAACATACTTCCAAAGTGGTTCCTATCAGCGATACGAAATTAGCTGGGGGAGTAGTTAGCTTTGGTGGGTAATTCCACATCTTCAAACTATGTCTAGTCAATGGGGATCGCTATAAAAAGCTCTGAATTGATTTTCCTTGCTTATATAGAAAGCAGGTAGATCATTCATTTAGATTCTATTGTTTATTAAGATGTGTAACCATAATATAGATATCCAGTTTCAGGAATCAAAGTGATTGATCGGAAGGTTGTGAGTTTTTAGTGGTTAAGAAGTGTCTAGTAGCCATTGTAGATGATGAATTAGATATTGTTAATCTATTTCGTGATGCATTAAGCAAGATAAAAGAATTGTCAATATTCACTTTTACAGATCCTATAGTTGCCCTTGAACATATCAGGATGAATAAAAGTAAATATGCAGTTGTTGTTTCAGACTTGAGAATGCCGGGTATAAATGGCATGGATCTGGTTTACAAAATAAAAAAGGAGAATCCCTTAGTAAGAACGTTACTTATGACTGCTTTTGAGGTGGACGATAGAGTGTTTGAGGAATATGTCAGGAATAAAATTATAGATGGTTTTCTACAAAAACCATTAAAATTAAGGGATCTGGAATCCGAAGTCCATAAACAAATTGATATTTACAAGAAATCAAAATAAATAATCCCACTGATGAAGAACATGAGTTAATCATTGATAATGAAAAGAAGTCAAAAGTAGGCGGTAGTGATCTTATTGAACCTGGAAAGAACACTGAGTTTGAATTTAAGACAATGAATGCTGATGAATTAAATTACTATTGTGAATATCATCCTGAGACAATGAGAGGAATTATCAAAGTAATTGAGCCCACACAGTAAATAGTGCAAAATCTAGTTTTCTTAACCCTCTTTTTTAATTCCCTGGAAATATACTTACAAATTCATATATTAGAAAAGCGTTGAGCCTAATCTATGGTTAATTTTCATACATCAAAGAAAATCAATTTGCCTTTTTCGGAGGTTTGGAGAATTTTATCAGACACTGATAGGGAACCAGAATTTTGGCATGGAACAAAATCGATCAAAAATATTAGTAAATCAGGAAATACTGTAGAACGAGAAGTTGTTATAGCTTTCAAGAATTCGGTTTGTAAAGAAATAGTTACAATAGAACCAATGAAGTCTGTTACGACAGATATTACAGAAGGGCCCCTGATAGGGAGAAAAATTGTTGTAATTAACGCCGACGGGGAGAAGGCTAGTGTTGTTGACGTTGAATGGGATATTCGGCTATCTGGATTCATGGGCATATTTTCAAAGATGGTCAAAAAACATATCCTTGAAGGTACCAATGACGCATTGGATAGGATATCAAAGGCTGTAGAAAAATAGGTATCTGATATGACGGAACTGATTTATTTAGATGTTAAATTAATCTATTAATGTTAGCCTAACGAAACATTAAAAAAGTTGGAGGATTTCATGGCTGCCATGAAGGACAAATGGTCCGCAAACAAAGAGTGAATTTTTTTCATCCTGTCTGGTATGTTGCCAATTATTTGGTGGATGTCTTTGCTTATTTTAATGATTTAAGTAGAGAATCAACTTTTAATGTATTGACAATGTCGATTTTTTTTGCCCATCCTCTCCTAGCCTGACCTATACCGAATATGAGGTAAGCAAAGTGAACGGGATGATGGGCATCAGAATTGATTGCCAGTTTGACCCCGTTTTCGACTGCCATGCGGACATGCTCATCCCTCAGATCTAGCCTATTATAATTAGAATTAATTTCTAGGACAGTTCTTGTATCGCTAGCTACTTCTATTACTTTTTCTATATCCACTGCATAGCCTTCTCTTTTGTTTATTAGCCTGCCTGTAGGATGAAATAGTATGTCTACGCTTGGGTTCCCGGCTGCCTTGATGAGCCTATTTGTTTGAACATCTTTAGAATATGAAAAGTTCGAGTGTATTGAAGCTCCTACTATGTCTAACTTATCAAGAATATTATTACAGATGTCAAGGCTACCATCTTTCAGTATGTTGACTTCGGCAGAAGTCAGAATCCTAAAGTTAGAAACAGTATCCGAAATTGAATCTTGATTCAAGGTGTCATTTAACTGCTCAATTTTGTTGATTTGATTCAACAACTGGTTTTCATTGAGACCATTTGCCAAACCAAGACTCTTAGTATGGTCAGTAATTGCAATATACTCTAATCCAAATTTTTTTCTTGCATGTAGGGCCATATCCCTTATTGACATTGTACCATCTGTGATATTGCTATGTGTGTGAAGATCTCCTTTTAGATCCCCATATTCTATTAAATCTAAAGGTGCGTTTCTCAATTCAGTAAAGTATTGAATTTCACCACCATTTTCCCTAATTTCAGGTGGAATGTATTGAAGTTGCAGACTTTCATAGATTTCTTGTTCGGTGAATCCTGCAATTCTTCTTCCTTTTTTGTCGTATAATCCCCATTCGTTAAGATGAAAATCCATTGAAATTGCCAAATTGCGTAATGAAATATTATGCTCTTTGTTTCCAGTAAAGTATTGAGCAGCTGAACCGAAGCTTTCTTCAGGAACTACGAGCAAATCAACATCAATGCCATTTCTAAGTTCAACAAACGCCTTTGTCTTCCCCTTTCCTTTGATTTCTTGAATTTCAGGCATACTGACAAAAAATTGTATTACTTCTTCCGGTTCATCTGTGGAGATTAAAATATCAATATCTCCAATAGTTTCCTTCATCCTTCTGAAGGAACCTACAACTAGACAGCGGATTACATTGTCTTTTTCGTTTAATCTATTTTCTATTTTTTTTATCAAAGGATATACATCCCCTAACAAGTATCTATTCTTGATTTTTTTTGATAACTGGATTGTTTTGATGATCTTTTCTTCTTTAGTCTTTGAAAAGCCCTTTATCTTTGAAATTTTTCCTTCCGATGCCGCCTTTTCTAGTTCAGCGATACTTGTAATTCCTAGTCTTTCGTAAAGGATCTTCATCGTCTTGGGTCCGAATCCTGTCATATTGGAAAATTCAGATACCTTAATGGGGACCTTCTGTTTCAGTTCTTCATGATAAGCAATTTTATTGGATCTTATAAGTTCCTCTAATTTGGTTGAAATGGCATTACCAATTGATGGTATTTTTTTAAGACCCTGAATTCCATCCTTTAGATAAATCTCTTCGATACTCATTGACAGATTTTCAATCACATCAGCGGACTTTTCATATGCTCTAACTTTGTAGATGGTGTTTAGATCTTCTTCCACTATTTGAACCAGGTATGAGATTTCACGAAATATTTTGACAATTTCATTATTTTTCATTTTCTAATTTTAGATAGCATATGTGTCGTTTATCTAAATAATAAGTCTAGTCATGAGAAAGAACTTTAATTCATTTATGGTTTGGGGAGTGTTATCATATCCAAACAAGTTAAATTGCATGATATCATTAATTTCAACCATGATTGAGCTGGGTTACGATTATCCACTATACAGACCACCATCCGAGGCTAATTCAATCATTTTCCAGGTTACTTTGGGATGTTCTTTTAACAAGTGCTCGTTTTGTAATATGTATAGAACTAAGGAATATTCTGAGAGACCTTGGGAAGAAATTAAGAGTGAAATAGATATTGTTTCCAAATCATTTCCTCAAACGGAACGGATTTTTCTGGCGGATGGAGATGCAATTAACCTTAGTACAGAGAAATTAGTTCAAATATTGGATTATATTAAGGAAAAATTTCCGAATTTAGAGCGAATATCTTGTTACGCAATGCCTAAAAATCTCTTACAGAAGACCCCTGATGAGTTAACCTTGCTAAATAGTAAGGGATTGGATATGCTGTATATTGGAATCGAAACAGGAAATGATATACTCCTTAAAAAGATCACAAAGGGAGCTACTTCAAAAAGTATTATTGATGCATGTAATAGGGCGAAAAAAAGTGGTTTCATTATATCATGTATGATTATCTTGGGAATTGGAGGGAAAAAATATTCGATGGAACACATGAAAGAAACCGCCAGAGTTGTAAGTGATGTATCGCCAAACTTTTTAGCTGCCCTGACGCTAATAATCGAGGATGGTGTATATGATGAGTTTATGAAAAAATTCAGTGAACCATTTGAAACATTGGATGATACAATGATACTAAATGAGCTTGAACTGTTGTTAAATAATATTAATCCTATTTCCCCTATAGTCTTTAGAGCTAATCATGCATCAAATGTTTATTCTATTGGAGGAAATTTACCTGAAGATAAGGAAAAAATGTTGGCGATTGTAAGAAGCCTAAAGGAGCATCCCGAATTACTCAAACCAAAAGTTCTACGAAGATTTTGAGAATTGTAATATTTCGAGCGTATTTCTAGATTTTTACGATTCGGACTGTTATGTCGTAAGGCAAGTCTGTTGTACATAGAATCATCAAATTTTCTACACCACATTCTATTTGATTGCAAATTTAGAATTACAACCGATGGTCGGAAGAATTTAGTAATTGGGACAAGACCTCAAATACTTCCGCCACCAGTTGCAGTTGAAGCGTTACCTTTTCTTGTACAACAAAGTATAAAAAACTTATAGATCTTGTTTTAGAACTACCTTGTCCAAACATTTCATGTTTTCTGAACATAATTTTAACAGTACTTCAGAAAGACATTGCAACCATCTTAGGTTGATTTAATCTCCTTCATATCTCCCATGTATTTTCTTAACACCGTTGGGATAATTACTGTTTGATTACTTGTTTGATAATTCTCTAGAATTGCAACCATGGTTCGCTCAGTGGCGACAAGTGTGCTATTTAGCGTATGCACTAGTCGAGTTTCCTCGTTTACTTTTTCTCTATGACGTATACCTAATCGTCTAGCCTGGAAATCAATACAATTAGAGCAGGATCCAATTTCTCTATATTTATTTTGTCCGGGCATCCAGGCTTCTATGTCATACGTCTTTGACGACACCTTACCAGTATCAGCACTACATAATAGTACCACTCTAAATGGTATTTCCAAATTCTGGTAAAATCTTTCGGAAATGCTCTGCATTCTTTCTTGTTCATCAAAGGAATTTGCCGAATCTGAGATGACAAATTGTTCCACTTTTTCAAACTGATGAACTCTAAATATGCCCTTCATATCTTTTCCATGCGCTCCAGCCTCTTTCCTGAAACATGGGCTAATACTGGCATATCTTAATGGAAGTTTTACTGAATCCAGAATTTCATCCATATGCATGGAGGCCATCGCATGTTCCGATGTTCCTATCATATATAGATCTTCATTTTCAATTTTATAAATCACATCTTGGAAATCATCCATGATTATGGATCCCCTGATTGCATCATTTTTCAACATAAATGGAGGTTGAATCAATTGGTAATCATATCCTTCAAGAAAGTCAAGAGCATAATTTATCAATGCCTGATTCAACTTGACAATTTCTTTTTTTAGAAAATAAAATCTGGAACCCGCTATTTTTGCTGCTCTTTCAAGATCGATGAGTCCTAGGGAATACGCTAGATCGACATGGTCATTTTTGGCTCTTGATTTTAAGTGATGATCATGCGTCCTGACAACAACATTGTCATCCTCGCTATTTCCAGTTGGAACTGATTCATGTAACAAGTTGGGAATGGAGTATATTAATTCAGCATATCTCTTTTCTACCACCACCTTCTTGGATTCGGCAGTGTTCATCATCTCTCCAACATTTCTCATCTCGTCAAGCTCATTCTCGATAGATTCCTGATTTTTTTTCTTACTTGCAATACTTTGTGATAATGTATTTTTTCTATGCCTCAAATCCTGTGTTTCTATTATTAGTTCACGTCTTTTCCCATCAAGTTCGAGTAGTTCATCAAGCGGATAACTAACCTTTCTTCTCTCTAACATTTCTCGTATGGCTTTTGGATTTTCTTTAAGAATCTTAGGATCAATCATTAGATGTCACTGCCCTTGATAACGATATGTGTTCTAGTAATTCATCAATCGTGTTAAGGAACGTTCCTGATCCATTTTTACATTGAATGTCAATTATTAAACATTTGTTTTCAGCTCTTATGTTAATCTTTAGTCCTTCAGGGATACGAACATTATCGGGTGTTAATGCGTTAATCATGGTATCTATTTCCTTTTTACTATCAAATTCTATTTTCATGCTAGACTTTATATTAAATCCTTCTTTCATTTCGGGATCTTCTTGATTTGTTTCTGAATAATAGACATCAAAGAATCCTCTTGTGCAGGTGGTATAATAATCTGCCCTTCAGCATTGTTGAATGTCACTGTAATTCCGCTAACTGATTCTGATAATTCCTTTGTCATTTGTTGTACATCTATAGCTCCCTTTAGCAGAGAGCTAAAGAAATATTTTGAATAATTTTCATCTATCGCAGTTTTGATTATTATCACCTTATTCATAAATTGATAATGTGATCCCAATAGCCTCGACAGATGACCAATATAATCTGGTTCAACTATTCCTTCGGCATCAATAAAAAGATACAATCCCTTGTCAAAAATCCTCCATTTCTCTTTGAGTATCTTTGATATCAGCAATTGGGAACTCTTGTTGAATTCTTGTGCGTCCTTTTCAGCCTCTTCAAGAGAAGACGAGCGGTCTCCCAAGCAAATGCTCATACCCAGTCCTGTTTTATTACTAAGAGCGGACGAATTTAGTAAATCTGAAAATCTACGCGCATCGTATAAGTGGCTGCCATGCTCTTCAGATGGAAGTACATAAGTATAGCCTATCAGAATATTTTCTAAGTTATTAATACTCGAGTCAATTTGAGAACTGAGGTGGCTCTTGATAGTTTCTAATATGAGAAACTTTTCTTCTTGATTAATGTCACAAATTGTCTTAAATCTTCCATCTTTTTTTAAAGTAATATTTGTCTTCCTGAGAAGATCAAGACATTTGTCGCTCTTTGATGTTAGTCCATATAGATATGGTACATAAGTACTTGCTATGGATTCATGAATAGGAAGGAATTCATTAAAAGATAACAATAGATCAATATCTGTTTGTATAAGTCCGTCTTTTTTCGAATCTTCCAATATTTCATTGTTAAGACCAACAAGAGATCTTTTGTCCCCCACATCCTGATACTCTCCTAGCGCAGATACTATTGCAAGTGGGGATAAATCTAAAAATCTCTTGTCTAGATTTTTCGCTAAAAGATATGAAATACCTCCTGACGTAATTTCTCTGTCACCATCGATATCATATTTCCATGGATTTAGAATAGCGTTATTATCATCTATGGCAATTTCGTTCAAACTAATTTTCCTATGATCCAACACAATCCAATTCTTAGAAAAAAGCTTGTTAAAAAGCTCCGATAGTCCTGAACCTATATCTGTAAAGTAATAGAAATCATGATCTTCCTTCTTTAGATCAGTAAGAATCTCTTCATCCAATCTACTTAAGAAACGGGCTGTTCCCTTTCCGCCTAGCTTCCAAATAGCTTTGATAAGTAGGCTAGCGGAAATAATTCCATCGCAGGATGAATTAGATACTATTAAAATGTCCTTTCTATCGTCAACTAAATTCTTTGTCTTCTCGCTGATCGAATTTACATTATCATGAAATTCGCTATAACCCATTTAATTCATTATTCAAGTCGAGCAATAACTGCAGCATATTTCCAGGTAAGCGGAATTCTTCCTTTCTTCTTATAATATTTTGAAAGTCTGTGAATTTTTGCTTCTATTAACTCGAGTGATCTAATATTCCTTTTGTCAGTATTATGAAATTTGAGATGTTTTTGCAAAGCTAGCGCCTTTTGAACAAGCTGGTTCAGATCTTCAGGCATCTCGGGTGTAGAATTATTTTCTTCAAGGATCTGGTTTATTCCCTTTCCTAGGATGGGTTTTATCAGTGGTACGCCGTAATGGTCTCTCATTCTGACCCCAATTTCACTAGGGCTGAGACCATCTTTTGAGAGTTGAACTATGATAGTAGATAATTCCGACTTTTGATTTATCCAAGATGGAACATTATACGAAATAGGGCGAGTTGAATGGGATTTTCCATGAGTATGAGCATGAATTCGAGCCATTTAAGTAGGAATCAATAACGAGCATCTTAAATGTTACTTAAGAAAACTAAACTAGAAATTCCTAATTTAGGGAATAAAAGCTCCTCAGTTTTTCGTAAAATTTTTTTTTACACCAATAAGGTTAAATAATTGGATTCAAAACTACAAATTTAGTATGAACTCACTTACCGTCGTTACAATCGCAACCATACTAGTTGCAATGGGACCTTTAGCATTAACCTTGTATCAAACAGCGAGTGCACAATATACAACGGGTCAGGAAACTGGACTTAGTGTAGAAGAACAGTTACGTCTGGCTAAAGAGAAAGTTGCCAATGCTCAACAAGCTGGCGCATATGGTTCTGGAACTGCATTCTTTGGCAAGAATATTGGTGACGCTGCATTATACACAGGTGCAATAGTTGCAATATTCGGAGCTGTAGCTGCAGCATTCGTCGTAATGAGCAGAGGTAAAAAATCCGTAAGCGCTTAGCGCGACTTTACTACTATTTTTTTATTTTATTTTCAACGATTATTTTTTGAATCACTTAATTTAGAATTCCTATGGTTATATCGCAATCTCAATACTTGAATCATTAAGTTTGTGAACAGTTTTGGTATCTTTTCGATTTTCGTATTGTCATTTGTTCCCAAATTGGTTTTTGCCTCAGTTTCAACCTTCTTACCAAAATGTATATATCATATAATTAATGTGCTAATAGATAATGAGCGGAATTGAAGGGCTTTTTACAGTGATTGGAAATACACTACACAGTCTAATCGGTCAAATCGGTCCAAACTACGATCCCTTGTTCTATGACGTAATGGTCTACATATTTGGAACAATAATGTTTGCGGTGTTCTTGCTCGCAGTAATTGCATTCTATATGAGGAGAAAGGGTTTAGGCGGTGGTTCTGCAAAGGAAGGCTGGATAAGAGAACTAGACAAATATTTTGAATCAGGACAGATAGGTCTGATTCCTGACGAGAAACATCACTGGTAAATTAAAAAAGTCAAACCTACAAATTCTTATTTTTTATTTTATTTTTTTAATTAAATTAACACTACTCTGTTTATATTCAATTCATACGAAAATACTAGAATTGTCTATTCTAGTTTTGGCTATTGGACTTCTATAGTTGATTCAGTAAATCCAAACTTAACTAGATAGGACTTTACATCTTCTCTGTGATCTCCTTGCAACATTATGAAGCCGGTTTTAGCTGTTCCTCCACAGGCTAATTTGCTTTTTAATTCCTTCACAATGTGATGCAAGTCGCTTAATTTTGGATCAATACCTTCTATAATAGTAGTAGTTTTAGACCACCGTCTAGTTTCAAGTCTTATTACAATTCTAGTATCTTCTTTATCCAGCTCGCCACATGCACAGAGATCGTTTGGTAGTCCACATTTTTTGCATATCACCGCCATATTATTAATTAATTTCAATTGAAGTATTGTCATTATTAAGCCTTACCCGCTATAGTACAATTATCAAAATTTGAAATTCTTTTGAAAAAATTAGTTTCGTATTCTGTAACTAAGATAATTATTCGGAGTTAACTATTGCAAATAGTTTAGAAGACTTTAATTTGCATGATAATAAGATTAGTTTTACAAGATGTCCATAGCTGATGATCAGTATAGAAAAAAGTTGAAAAATGCAGCGGATTTCTTGCTTAGCGGAGGAACATTACTTTCTGAACCATGTAACAAATGCAGTGGAATACAAATCAGAAAAAATAATGAAATCAAATGTATTATTTGTGGGAACACAACATTACCTGAAAATAATACAACAAAGCAAGTTGAAAAAATTGTTGATAGCGATTACGCAGCTCAATTGAGCGAAAAAATAATAAAAAGACTAAATCATCTAATAAATAGCATAGGATCAGATAAAAATTTAGTTGAAGAAGAGCAAAGGTTGAGAGTCATTGATAATTACATTAAAATTTTAGAAAAAATTAAGTTATTAGAATGAAAATTAAGAGTATCTAATTTTAGTTACGAATAAAACGGAATGTATTTAAGACATGAATCAATAAGACCTATTTACATTGGGTGAAGGAAAGAAAAAGAATGCACCATTGCCTGCATCAAGCGCAGGGTTGTTAAGGTTCTTTGAAGATGAAACTCGTGGTGTAAAGGTAAAACCAGAAGTAATACTTGGTATTACTGGTGCTCTAATAGGAATTTCGATAATTATAAGAATTGTTTTTCCAGTATAGATAATACCTCGTAACATTAATTGATAAGTGAAGACAGCGTAACAGACATTCACAGAAGATGGTATTTTACACTCATAAATCCATCATCGTACAAGACTTCTGCATTCATCGCAATTATTGCATCATTAGGAATAATTGTCATAAACCATTATTCCTATAATAGCGTAGAACTACTATTCCATTTGATGCTAGCAATTGGGATAACTATCGCAGGTTTTTTTTTAGATTTATTCCTTCTTAGAGGAACACCAACAAATAAAATAACAAAAGTCATACATGTTGCAGCTTTTTCAAGTTCTCTATGGATAGTAACTATTTTGTTAGGAATATTAGCAAACAGTATCTTTGATAAAAACTCCGATATTCTCACATACAGTCTGGGAGGAATGTTCATCGCAAGCAGTCTTCGCTATGGTATCTTTACTTCAGTTTTTGGATCAAGAATAATTCGATCCATATTAATTGCATTTGTTCTACCCTCAATCTTTTTTATTAATATTTTGCCATTCTCATTTTCCTTTAATCTAGAACACCATCTTAATGTGCTCCTTATTGGTTTATCGATATTTGTAATAGGGATTGTATGGTCTGTATTGGCGGACCGAGCTGGTTATCCTTACTTGAAAAGCACATTCAGTGTCTTGCAAGCATTTCTATCCGCATGGACCGAAAATAAACAAGAAAGGTTGGAAAACATATTTGACTCTAGATCTAGTGAGGATAAAATTAGGACTAGGCTCATGAAGTTTGAAAGAGAGGGAGATAAACAAGTTTTTATTGTTTTACCTGATATCCATCCCGGTCCTTTCAATCCAATTGGTGGAAGCAATCTTCCTCAAAAAGTTTTCAATTTCTTTGAAAATAATGCAATAGTATTACACAGCATTTCTGATCATTCAAAAAATTTGCCTACAACTATTGAAGTTAACAGGTATTTGGATTCATTAAAAAAATCAGAAATCAAAAACAGCGGAACGGAATGCACTCTGCCCGTCCAAATTCAATCAAATGATTTCTCATTAACCTGTATTGATTTTAATTCTAGTGTTCTTATGATTATTTCAAAGGATGGTGGGATGGAGGATCTCCCTTACACAATTCGAAAAAAAATTGAACAATTTGCCGAAGACTTAGGATATTCAGACATAATGATTGCCGACGCGCACAATGCATTAGGGGATAAGATACTAGACGAAGATGAAGCAGTTCTTACTGAGCTTGCCTTAACATCACTAAAAAAATTGAAAGGACAGCGATATTATTCATACAATATTGGATATTCAAACTCACTAATATCTCCATTCAAATTTATTGAACTTGGTGGAGGAGGAATCGGTGTTCTGAACCTTCATATCAGCAATAAGGACTATCTCATCGGATGGTCGGATTCAAATAACCTAGTCAATGGGTTACGAATACAAATCCTTAGGGAATTGAAGCAGGCAGGGATCAACATGTTGGAAATCTGCTCATCCGATACACACTCTAGTTCGGGAAAGAGAACCCGTCAAGGTTATTATGCATTAGGAAATGTTACTAATGAGAAAGATATTATTAGAGCCTTTATTGAAATATCTAAGAAGGCAATGTCAAAGACCTCTCCCTCAAGCTTTTCATATTTAGATTCTTATTCTCAAGTAAAATTAATGGGTCGAGATCAATTTGATAATTATGCATCAGCTTTGAATAAGTCAATGAATATCACAAAGGTTTCACTTGCAATTACAGTAATTTTTTACATATCGATGCTAGTTATTTCCTGACAGAGATCTAGTTCAAAAACAATCATTTTTTTCTCAATCGTTCTCTTTTCTTTATTACACTATTGTATAGGTTTTTTCTAAAATCTTCGACATCAACAGAAATACTTTTGGAGCTTAATGAAAGGATTTGACATGCAAGGATTGCTGCATTTATAGCTCCATTGATTGCTACGCATGCAACTGGAATACCACTAGGCATCTGAACTATGGAAAGCAGTGAATCCATTCCCTTTAGATTGTGGCTCTCTATGGGGACACCAATTACAGGCAATGTTGTCAACGACGCAATCATACCGGGTAAATGTGCAGATCCTCCAGCACCTGCGATAATTACCTTAAGGCCCCTTTTTTTTGCTGATTTAGCGTAATCAAACATTAGTTCTGGTGTCCTGTGGGCTGAAACAATTTCCATTTCATAAAGAACATGACTCTTATCTAGAAATTCAGAGGCCTGATTCATTATCTTTAAATCAGAATCACTTCCCATGATTATCCCGACAAGCGGTTTATTCTTCTTCTTTCTTATTTCCACGCATCTTCGCCACTCTTAACAATTTCCTTACTCTTCTAGTTCTAGATAATGCTTCCTCTGTACTTTCTGCAGTGATTGTAAAATGGCCCAATTTTCGTCGCGGTTTTGTTATTCTCTTTCCATAAAGGTGCAGCTTCATACCTGGTATGGCAAACGCTTTATCAATTCCGGTAAGTGAATATTCTCCCGTATAATCAGGGATTCCAAGAATATTTGTCATGACAACCGGTGACATCAATCGGGGTTTTACTAGTGGGAGGCCAAGTATTGCTCTTATATGTAGCTCGAATTGAGAAACACTACAGGCTTCTATTGAATAATGGCCTGAATTGTGGGGCCTTGGCGCAATTTCATTTATCATTAATTTATTATTCTGAAGAAACATTTCGATACCAAATATACCAACCCCTTTCAATGACTTGACTACTTTTTCCGCTATGGATCTTGCATTCGCCTCTACTTTGCTATTGACTCCAGCTGGAACGATAGTAGTATCCAAAATATTATTCTTGTGAATGTTGTGAACTACTGGAAACGACGTAATCTGTCCCCATGTATTACGAGCGACCATGATGGACACTTCCTTAGTGAAATGAATGAATTTCTCTATCATGCACTTTCTTCCTTCAAAATACCGAATTCCTTTATCAATATCACTAGCAGATCTGATCACATAATTTCCCCTTCCATCATACGAATCTTCACATGCTTTTAGCACTAGTGGATAGTGAAAATCCTTACAAATTTGTCTTGCTTGATCAATTGAGGTAACTTCCTCAAATTCTGGGACTGGAATTCCTTTTGATTTTAGAAATTTCTTCTGCCTCAACTTGTTCTGAATCGTATTTAGCACAGTAGGAGAGGGATGAACTGGGAGTCCCTTGGATTCAAGATCTTTAAGTACAGAGGAATTTGCGAGTTCGATTTCATATGTAAGCACATCAGATTCTTGTGCTAAATCTAGAATCGATTTCTCATCTTTATAATCACTAACAAACAATTTATCGGCAATCGTTGAAGCGGGACAAGTCTTATCAGGATCCAAGTATGCCAGATTTAAGGACATTCGCTTTGCTTCAATACCTATCATTTTTCCAAGTTGTCCACCACCTATGATTCCCAATGTAATATCATTAGGTGAAAGTTGTGATTTATCAAATGAGGACTTCATCGATAGAATACAAAATTATTCGAAATTTAAAGTATCTAATTTTGCTTTAAACTTTAAAAGTTTATAGTTGTATTAATGGATATGAGTCTTAAAGGAAAGATCGCTATTGTAACAGGTGCTGGAGGAGGAGTCGGAAGGTCTACAACTGAACGCCTTGTTAAGGAAGGATGCAGGGTAACTCTAGTAGGTAGAAATCGTTCTAAATTGACAAAAGTTATTTCAGATAATGATAGCTCTAATAATCTACTGGCTGTTAGTGCAGACATTACAAAGGAGGCAGAGGTGCTAAATGTAATTGAACAAACTATTTCAACCTTTGACACTGTTGATATTCTCGTAAACAATGCAGGAGTCCTCAATGATCCAATCCCGTTTCACATGATGAATGAGGATCAGTGGGACAATCTTATTTCGACAAATTTAATTGGAACTTTTCAAATGACTAAAGCAGTATTACCGATATTAATGGAGAAGAAAATTGGAAATATTATTAATATTTCCTCATTGTTGGGAATTCGGGCTATACCAAATGTTCCACTTTCAATTTACGGCGCTACTAAAGCTGGTATCATTATGTTTACAAAGAGTATCGCAGTTGAGTATGGTCCATACGGTGTTAGATGCAATTGCATTGTACCTTCTACCATAAGAAGTCCTATGATTGAACCTTATTTGCAAGATGAGAAATCTAAGGAGCAACTTGAGTCGTCTTTTCCGTTAAGAAGGATAGGAAATACAAGCGATATCTCAGGTGCCGTTGCCTATCTATGCTCTGATGATGCCAATTGGATCACAGGTACAACTTTAACCATTGATGGTGGTTTCTCGGCAAAATAATAACGGACAGGAACAAAAAACAAGAAAAAATCATTTCTTACGATTCAGGATTTCAGGTCAGATCTCCTTTCTTTTATTAATGGAATTACCTTTCCTACTATTATTTCATGAAAATTGTCTGTTCCCGCATCAAGAGAAAGTATTACCACAAACGATAATTTCCTATTATCATCTGTTACTGGAATAGTAGCTCGTATAAGTTTAGTATAATGAGAACTTGCATATTGTATTTTGCCTAGCAAAACTTCCCATCTGAGTCTTGTAAATTGTCTTGTTGCTGCAGTGATTGCATATTGAGCTCTTTCTTCTGAAGAAAGAAGAGGTTTCATACCCTTACGATGACTAATGTGTAATATTATGCCGTCTTCATTAGTAATCCCAGCAGATCTAATTGATGAATCGACTTTAATTATCTCTTGACATAGTGTCTTGTACGCTGAACTTTTCAATAGAAAAAAATTAACTTGCGGTAATTTTAATGTCTTGCTGCTATGAAGAATCTATCTGTTAATACGAATCTAAAGTACAATTTGTCTTGCAGACGAAATACATTATGGTGAATTAACTTTTACTTGCATAAAAAAAGCGCAAATAACCATCATTATTTATGAGCCCATCATTCCCGGAATTTTTATAGGAGTTCTATATCCTGACGTTATGTTTATGCCATTGTCTGCTACGATCTTGACAAGGTTCAAGTTACTTCCTTCAGGGGGTGAAAGTGAAATTTTTTCTCCAGGATTGATAGTAAGTATAGTTTCGTTCTTGATTCCATAATCAACAAAAACATTTGTGACAGGTTGCTTTCCTACATTTGAAAGTATTATTCTACTATTAGTGAAAAGAGATTGGTCCTCTCTCATGGCATCAACCTCTAATGAATAGTCAGGACGCTGATAATATTGAATAATTATATATGAAAGAAAAGACAGGCTAACAACTCCAGCAACGCAAATGAAAATCAAATAAAGTCTATTCAAATCTAAAATAATTGAATTTCCAAATATTTAAGCAGTTGAGTATATGTTGCTAGGCTCAAGTTCTTTTTTTGAAATGCATTCAATTTTCCAAATCTCCCTTTACTTCAGCTCGAGTCTTAAATACTGGCTTTATACCCAATGGCTTATAATTTCCATTGGAGCAAGAAAAACATAATTCCCTTTCATCAATTCCAATTGCCTGTGCAAGGGTAACAGTATCATTGTAAATTACTTTATCTGCACCGAGACTCTTTGCAATCTCAGATTCAAGGTCGTCATTCTCGTTATTTTGATTCTGGAATGCCAAAAGTTCATCTTGTGACGGAAAATCGATTCCCGCGTAACAAGGATATTTTATGGGTGGAAAGGTAACTATGAGTGATATTTTTGATGCTCCTGCTGAACGCAGTATCTTTATGATGGATTGAGAACTCGTGCCTCTAACTATGCTATCGTCTATCACAACCACGTTCTTTCCTCTAATGACTTCTGGTATTGGCACAATTCCCTTATTAATCTCGATACGCTCTCCGTGGTAGGGTTCAATAAAACTTCTCATGGAACCCTTTTTCCTGTACCTGTCTTTCAATAACCCTTCTTCAAAATGAATTCCTAATTCTTCGGCATATCCAAGAGCTGCTGGTCTTGCTGAATCAGGGACAGGTATAACAACATCAGCATCTTTAACGGGATATTTTCTTGCCAAATAATGTCCCATTTTTTTTCTTGCTTCATATACGTTAACACCTTCGATAGTGCTACTTGGATGGGCAAAGTATGTGAATTCAAATGCGCAATGCGAATGATATTCGCTAGTGGAAAATTGCTGTCTTTCAATTCCTTTTGAACTAATCTTTAATAATTCTCCGGGCTGGATATCTCCTAGAAGTTTACCATCAACAGTATCAATAGCACATGATTCTGAAGATATCATATACGTGTTGGTTTCTTCAATATACCCCAACACCAATGGTCTGAATCCACGTGTATCACGAACTGCATAAACAGAACCATCATCAGTCAACAGGGTAAAACAAAAAGATCCTATCATCTCCTCCTTCAACACGCGCATCGCCTGAATCATGTTATCATTCTTTTCGAGATGCATCATCAATCTTTGTGCTGCTAGCAACGTATCCGTCATAGTTTGGGGCGAAAAAGTGCAACCTCCTACCATGTTAGACAATTCTTCAACATTTGCTATGGTGCCATTATGTGCAATGCAAAGATCTTTTATTTTTAATGGTTGTGCATTCTCCAAATTACTTTTTCCAAAAGTGGAGTATCTAACATGACCTATAGCAGCATGAGAATTGAACTTTCTGACAATGCTTTTAAAATTTCTTGAAGCCGAGACCAATCCTAAGCTTTTATACGGAGGCTTTGATGGGACGGCAAATCCCCATGCTTCCTGACCCCTGTGCTGTAATGCCCTTAAGGAATCAATTACATAAGGTATCACATTATGGCCATTCAGTGAAAAAAAACCAATGACGCCACAATTCTCATGAACCATTCTCTATCCATTCTTCCAGATGGATTTAATTAAAACTTACTCCACATAAATTTGTGACTAGATCCCATCCATTGTGCTATTCATTGTGTTGTATCTTTGGGCTAATTCAATGATTGATAAATTTATCACTTCTTTACCAGAATTGTGTATATTTAGAGTCATAGAAGAATCAGTTTGCCCAATTTCGGAAAAAGTACATTTTCTGTTTCTCATGAACCTCTTAATCTTGTCCGGATTGCTACTCCCAATTATGAATCTGGAATGGGTTTCAGAAAAGAGTAAAAAGTCATCACGCCTGCACCTATTTGGAATTTTTTTCAAATCTATATTTATTCCTATATTTCCAGATATGGCCAGTTCAGCCAATGCTGTTCCAATTCCACCTTTGGAACAATCATGTACGAAATCAATTAGTCCATTTTCTATCAGATCTAGTACAGCTGATCTATTTTTTTTATCGGTTTTCAAATTAACCTTAGGGACTCTTCCATATTCTGCGCGGCCAATTAACTCAAAGTACTCAGAGCCGCCTAATTCTTCTCTTGTTTGACCTAGAATGAACAACTTATTTCCTACATTTGGTATATTGTTAGTTATGTGAGCTTGGCCTTTAATAAGACCAATAGTACCAATCACTGGTGACGGTTTAATAGGAGAATTCATTGTTTCATTATAAAAGCTTACTTTTCCCCCAACAACTGGAATTTTCATATACTTGCAAAAATCTATAATTGCCTTAATTGATTTTATGAAAGTCCAATAAATGTATGGATTCTCAGGACTTCCAAATTGCAGGTGATCTATGATGCCAATGGGTTGTGCTCCCGTGCACACAACATTTCTACACGACTCAGACAAACATCCTAGCATTCCTTGATAAGGATCAAGATAGCAGTGTTTGGAATTTCCATCTAATTTAATAGACACAAACTTGTTGTCATTTACTCTTATGACAGATGCATTTGCACCGGGTTTTATTACCGTTCTCAAACCGACTTCATGGTCATACTGTTGGTAGACCCAATTTTTGTTACCAATATTAGGATTTGCAAGTAATCTTAACAAAATGTCATTGTAGTTGCCCATCTTTTCCAATTTGATTTTTGTTCTTAACTTGTCCAAATAGTTCGGTCGCTTTGATTTCCATTTAGCCAGAGGGGCGTTGACCATTAAACTACAAGACAAACTAGCTAGTGGCTTTCCATCATAAAGAATTTTAAGATTATCTTGACCACATACTTTACCAATAATCGAGTACGTTATACCATACTTCGTGAAAATTTCACCAAATATTGACATTTTGCTTTTATTTATGATGTACATCATTCTTTCTTGGGATTCTGAAATCATGATTTCATTTGGAGTTATATCGGGTACTTTCGTATGCACGGAGGATAATTCGACTTCAAACCCTTTTTCAACTAGGTGAGAGAGTTCAGACAGACAACAAGACAATCCTCCCCCTCCTAGATCCTTTGTAGCATTAATGCAGTTTCTCTTGGTAGCCTCGATTGTAGCTTCGATCAATAATTTCTCCAAGAATGGATCAGGAATTTGAACAGCTGACCTATTTTCATCGTCGTCAAGTAACTTTGAAGCAAATGAGGCTCCCCGGATTCCATCCTTTCCTGTAGGATTACCTGCTAGGACTATTAGGTCACCATCTTCTGCATGATTGGAAATGATTTGATCTTTTTTACCAAGCCCTATTGCAGCCACATCAACTAAACAATAGTCTTTAAAGGAATCATCAAATTCAATATCTCCTCCAACGGTGGGTATCCCAATGCAATTGCCATAATCTGCTATTCCTTTCACAACATTCCTAAACAACCACTTTGACTTTGACGTCTCATTCACTTTATCAAGTGAAGAGAATCTCAGAGCATCAAGCAGGGCTACAGGTCTTGTTCCCATCGAAATAATGTCTCTTATGACTCCACCTACACCCGTAGCAGCGCCACCATAGGGCTCAACTGCAGATGGATGATTGTGGCTTTCAATATGAACTGTGATAACATAATCATCTCCAATATCTAGTACTCCCGCATCATAACCTGGTCCGACTATTACTCTTTTACCACGTGATGGTAATGATTTTACATACTTTCTTGATGACTTATATGAACAATGCTCTGACCATTCAGCATCAATCATATCAATTTCTAACACATTGGGCTGCCTCCCTAATTTTTTTAACAAGTAAATTTCTTCTGATTTAGTTAGCATTCTATATCATCAATTCAGTTTTTGATATACGACGACAAAAATTTTTTTAATGAACGGAATATCAGACCTGCATTGCTCTTTGTTTGGTTGGGTGACAGAATTGGTTCAGACGCTCGCTCAGGATGTGGCATAAGGCCCATGACATTACCTTCCTTATTACATATGGCTGCTATCATTTCGGTAGAACCATTTGGATTTTGATCTTTATATTTGAAAACAATCTGATTGTTTCGTTTCAGCTCAGGAATTTTGTCATCACTTATAATATATCGACCTTCTCCATGTGCAATGGGGATGGTTATCTCATCGTTTAATCTGAACATGTTGGTAAAAGGTGTGTTGACATTCAATACTTCCATTTTTAACCACTTGCACGAAAATTTTAGTTTGACATTTTTTACTAATGCACCAGGTAATAGTCCAGCTTCAACTAGTATTTGAAAACCATTGCAAATGCCAAGAATTGGTAAACCCTCCTGCGCCTTTTTCTTTATTGCTTCTACTATAGGGCTTTGAGCTGCTATTACACCTGCTCGCAGTCTATCGCCATATGAAAACCCTCCTGGTAAAATCAGTGCATCATATTCGTCAATTGATTCTTCTGTGTGCCAAATATATTGCGCATTTATTCCCATGACGTCATTTAGAACATGATGTACATCTCGATCACAGTTACTTCCTGGAAAAACTACTATTCCTGTCCTCACCTAAAATCTATCTTATTTGTTTCTTACTAGTAATTTTAATTTTTTTGTAAGGTCATACACACATTCAAAGTTGCACCAAAATAATGGACAGCTAAAATGTAATTTTGACGCTACGGACTTAGGTTTTTATCTTGATGGTTATTTAGAATGAATATTGAACGACAAAGTTCAGGATATAATGACAAAAAATGTCATTTCAATCGATGAAGGAATCACTGCTCAGGAGGCAGCGAAAATTATGACTGAAAAACGAATAAGCTCTCTCATTGTTGAAAGAGAAAACGTTCCTGTCGGGATAATCACAGAAAAGGACTTTGTAAAGAAAATCTGTACAAAGGATCTCGTATCTTCCAAAGTTAAGGTAGACACAATAATGTCCAAGATACAGACGTATGCCAGCCCAGATACTCCTGTCGAAGTAGCTGTTCAGAGAATGGTCAATCATAAAATACGTAGGTTGCCCATAGTTTCAGACGGGAAAGTGGTTGGTATCGTCACGGTTACTGATCTGGCAAGACAACTTAGGAGCATATTGCTGGTTGATGGTATATTGTCAGAGGAAACTTGAGTATTAAAGAAAAAGAAATATCCATCGGTAAAATATAATAGTTACAGTTCCTCTGTTCAAGGTATGAAAAAATTCCTTGCGTTTTCTATAGGCCTTATTTCATTCATAATTCTTTTGCAAAATAATTTGTTATACGCGCAGCCTACATTAAAAGATCCCAACCTGCAGGTGGAATCCTTTGTTTCTGGCCTTGCATCTCCAACGAGTATGTTATTCTTAGATGAAAATAATATTATAGTTCTAGAGAAAGATGGAAATGTAAGATTAGTAAGTAATGGGATGCTCCAAGGTCAACCATTGGCATCACTAGATGTTGATATTACGAATGAACGGGGATTATTGGGAGTAGAAAGAGTTGGTGAAAATATATTTCTATATGCGACTGTTAAGGATGGTGAGGTAATAAATAGGATATACAAATATTCTTTGGGACCTGGAGCAGAACTGGCAAATGAGGAAGTGTTTATGGATCTTCCAGGAACTCCCGCAACTAATCATCAAGGAGGCAAATTAGCCGTTAGTAACGATGGATATCTTTATTCAGTAACTGGAGAGCTACAAAGGAATGGGAAAGATCAAAATATAGTTAATGGTCCTGATCCAGATTTTAGTGGTGCAATTTTAAAGACAAACCCAAGTGATGGTTCTCCTGCACCTAACAATCCTCTCCAAGGTGACAATCCCGAAGATCCGATAAATTGGTACCTGGCTTATGGAATAAGAAATAGTTTCGGGCTAGGAGTTGATCCAGTAACCGGAACTTTGTGGGATACGGAAAATGGTGAAAAATCACACGATGAAATAAACTTGGTGAGCCCGGGATTTAATAGTGGATGGAAACTTGTAATGGGTCCAATTTCAGATAGCGGAGTAGTAGAAAATGATTTGGTAAGCTTTCCAAATTCAAACTATAAGGATCCCATTCTGAGCTTTATAGATTCCTTCGGAATTACTGATATTGAATTCTTAAACTCAGATAAGCTAGGGGCTGAATATTCTAACAATGCGCTTGTAGGAGATCTCGGATATGGAAACCTGTATAGATTTGAGTTAAATGAAGACAGAACTGACTTTAATTTGGATACTCCAGGGTTAAATGATCGTGTCGTCGATAACGATGAAGAATTGGATTCTATATTATTTGGGCAAGGTTTTGCAGGCATAACTGACATAAAGACTGGACCAGATGGCTTGCTTTATGTGCTTTCATTTGATGATGGCACAATATACCAAATAAGTTAAAAGTTTAGATAGTGTAACTAGGAGTATAAAAAGATCCTAGATCATTTTTCATGACCGTTACCAATTATCTGCTATCAATTTGAAAGATTCTAATTCCCTGACCCGCAATAATAGCATTCAATATTCTCCTACCACTTTCAGATCTCTTGTCTATTTTGATTCTTGATTTCTTCCCTACCTGATTAGCGCAAATGAACTCATCATCAATATACAAATTAACTTTGTTACCAATGGTTTTTTCATCTAAATTGATAACAACTCCGTTACCAGATTCGTTTATTTCAAAAGTAATTTCCTTACCAAGAGTAGCTGTTTTCATCTCCACATCTATTCTCACACCCAGCATCTCTTCAAGTTCGCTTATGGTTGTGCCACCCTTTCCAATAATCCTGGGAATCGTATCTTTTTGCACCTTGATCTTAATTTTATTGTTCGAGATAATGGATATCTCTGGATTGGGATCAAATCGACGAATTACATCTCTTATTTTTGATTCGGCAAGTTTATAGATGTTGTTTTGACTTGCCTCGGTTTCTGGGTCAACTGGAACTATAACATTTTCTTCACCGAATGTATAAATTTCGTATTCTGTTAGACCAGTGGAAAAATCTTTGACTTCTACAACCGGTCTGGCAAGATCTGCTTCTGTCATTTTATAAGGTACTTTGACTGTAAGCGAGATTTCATAAACCTTTTTTACCATTCCTGCATACATAAAAATAATAGTATCAAGAATTTGTGGTATCATGCCAAGTTCAATTCTTCCAATGAATCTTTGTACCGCATCCAAAGGTTTGCTTGCATGGATAACTCCAATCATCCCAACTCCGGCTAACTTCATGTCAGAAAAAACTTGGAAATCTCTATATCGCCTTATTTCATCAAATATGGTATAGTCAGGACGTACAAGTAACAAGATGTCAACTGCATTTTCAAAGCTTCCTTCAAGCGGCCCATATTGAGTTACCTCTTTAGGTACCTGTAAATCTCTAGGTGATTCAAACGTCTTTACAATCTTGTTTTGAGCAACATAAAATTCGGCTAGACTACTTGCCAATGTACTCTTTCCAGATCCCGGTGGCCCTGCGATGATTACCCCTTCTACATCTGATGTCAATCGGGCTAATAGTTTTTCACTCAGTCCATAATCTTCTAATGTCAACTTTGCTATTGGTTTCACAATTGTAATTTCTTGACCGCTTGAAAAGGGTTCTTTGGTTATTGCAATTCTGTATTTACCTAATTGAATAACAGTAGCTCCATTCTTATTGATTTCCATAAATCCATTTTTTGATCGAGAATGTTCTAGAATTTCTTTAGTGATATCATAAATCTCTCTTGCTGATAATTTATTTTCTTCTAGACGAACTAGCTTCAAGTTACCTGGCACTCCCTTTTTTGCAAATGGGTAAGTGTCTTCCTTTAGGTGAATACTCATAGTGTCATTATCAAAATATTTTTCAAATCGTAGTTCTGCATCTTCTTTAAAAGATCTAATATGTATTGATTTGATGCCATGAGCTTCGGTTACCAAATGTTGAATGTAGTCACATGTAATCAAGGTTGCATCATTTTCCAGAGCTATGTCTTTAATTATGGCATCAATTCTTCCATGTTTGGCTAGTCTGATTTCTTCAATTGTAGGTCTGGTTCCACTAAATTCAAGACTTATTTTTTTAGTCTCGCAAAGATCCCGTATTTTTTTTATTTCAAGCAAACCCTCTATACCATGAGACTTATTCGTCGATGCCTGTGCTTGAAGCTCGTCCAAAACTGCTATTGGGATGATAATTTTGGAATCTGATTGAATCTTTTCCTGTATGATTCCCGGTACCTTCCCTTCAATTATCACACTGGTATCTAAAACGAATTTATCAGTCATCTGATTAGACTAGAACTTATGGATTAATTTGCTTTTTTATAAAATTGGAATAAGGGGGAGGTGGTTGCTATGTTTTGTTATTGTCTTACGATTCATCAACATAAAATATCGTTTGATTATTTCCACCATCTGATTGCGAGATAACACTCAATATCGTGTTGCTAATTTTGTCTTGGTTGGGTTCACGACCTTCTATATTTCCTGCAAGCAGTAAATACTGTCTTATTTCAGATCTTATGACGTCGCGTAATTCCTGATTAACAGTTGCATTGAAGGGTCTCAGAGCGCCCCTAAAGATTTCTGACCTGGCTCGAACAACACCAGATATTTTATCTCCAATAGGAGAATCAGGTCCTACTATAATGATTGATCCCTTTGATCCCTTGAATAAGGATGGTTCGCTAACTGCACCTTTGGGAGCCATATGAGTTGCAGATTCTCTGGTTATTAATGCCGGCACAAGCAAATAATCCTCTACTAATCGATCCCATTGCTTCCTGTCAAGGGATTTTAATTCCGCATTATAATTGTGCTCGCCAGTTAACAAAACTACTCCATCTATTGCAGAGAATTTTTCTGAAATTACATCAAACATTCGCTTGACAGATTCCTCATTTGACAGATTTACAGAGTGAGCGTGGAACTCTTTAAAATAACTCAAATCTTTACCGTCTTTTGTGAGAATTACCAGCTGCTTGATATTTTTTACAAGTGAATTTGCTATGGTCCTTGCTCGGTAGAGCTCTTTTTCTCCAGACGAACTAACTACAAGCACAATCACTTTATTTGAAATATCTGCGGCATCTTGGCGAATAGACGTTCCTATTATCGGTCGCGTAGGATAGAATACTCTGTCATTTGGGACCACCCTACCATTCAATAGCTTGCTCATTTTTTCAGATGATAAATTGAGAACCATTTCTGCAACTTGATCCTGTGAAAGAAATTCTTGGTCAACAATCATTTTCTTTGTATTCAGTTGAATCTTTTCAGCGATTTCCTGAGTCTTTGACAAGATCCCCTTAAGCGTTGAGGCCATCTTGTCTTTATCGTCTTGATTTTTTATTCTGTCGCCAAATACATCCTGAAGCACTGATTCCATTTCTCTGTCAATAAGAGCTTGGTCTTCTCCCAAGACATTCAAGAGTCGTTGCAATGTTTTTTCTATTTCAACGGATGACAATCCCGGAAAGCCTCCAATACGAAGGAATTCTGCAGCTGCCTTTGGGTATACCGTTTTATAGATGCGGTCGGAGTGAACCGGTCCGGGATTGGTCGCCACGGACTGAATCCCGTTAGGAACTAATTCCCATGCAAATGCTTCGGCTAATCTATTTTTTGCCCCTTGTGCGCTTGTATAAGGAGTTCTGAATCTATAAGGTCTCTGTTCGTATTTATTTTCCTCTGTAAAAAAAGTGGAAATGGTAATAACTTTAGAATCTTTTCTCATATTCTCAATGCACTTTAGTGTTGTCCAAAAAGTGCCGGTTAGATGAATCTTTACACATTCTTTGAATTCATCAAAATTAGAATTAGTAAACAGCTTTACAGGTCCAGATACTCCTGCATTGTTTACAAGAATATCGACAGGGCCAATTTCCCTTGATATAGTACTGAACATATTTGTTATTGCAATTTCATCAGAAACATCAACCCCTGGAAATATCCGAATTTTTCCTTTGCTTCCTGAACTAGCCACAATCTTTTCTAATTCAGAACTTGTTTGTTCCAGAGGTTCCTTTCTCCTTCCAAGCAAAATTATGCTTGCACCGTTTTCAGCAAATTTCTTTGCAATGGCTTGACCTATCCCTGTTCCGCTACCCGTGACTACTACAACTTTATTAGCAAATTTAGGATCATCCAAATTAGAGTCCGTCCCCTTTGCGCATAAATTGAAGGCATAGTAAATACATTATTAAATATAGCGAGGTGCCTTGAACAAGTAATCGAAAAAATGGAAAATTTTATGAAATAATAAGATTTGTGGTTAGTATTCATACAATTTAATTATAAGTTGAAAAATACCAAAAGTATGAATGAAGCAAATACCGTAAATACAAGCCATTCTCACGAAGATATCGAAGAACTTGAAACGATCAAAATTGAAAATCTGAATGAAACTTTTGCTTCTCAAATGAATAAGATGGGAATGAATGTTGAGGCGGTCCCTATAGGTACGC
>Ga0193737_1000010_pt1 | contig 45392 bp, 55 predicted proteins | sample L2m2metaG_FD_165510 | JGI IMG/M metagenome (GOLD analysis project Ga0193737, IMG submission 165510) | Soil microbial communities from a riparian zone of the East river system, Colorado, United States - L2m2 | ecosystem: Environmental > Terrestrial > Soil > Riparian zone | place: USA: East River... | reverse complement strand
AGGGATCTTCACTTGGGAATCCCTGACCTGGAAATCCTTGTGAGGGATCTTCACTTGGGAATCCCTGACCTGGAAATCCTTGTGAGGGATCTTCACTTGGAAAAGTTCCTTCAGGCATAAATTGATTTGAAGGTGGAAAAGCTGAAGTATCGTTCATCATGAAAGGATAATCTTCTCCTCCAGTGTTTAGGCTACAAGGAGGTAAGAATTCCATATTGGGTCCAGGTACATCAGAACATGGTACAAACGAATCAACTATGCCTAGGAGTGGCTGTCCAGCGAAGTGACCGTTGGTCTTATTGTCATCTACAGAAATAGATATTATCTTGGCGTCATTAATTGTAATTGCTGTAGGAACTTCAAACCATGAGATTCTGCCGTTGGACCCGACGTCTGTAAATCCTTCTATTGTTTTTTGCTTATCGGTTAAATTCATTGGAACCGCTTGTGTATGGTCAGAAACTGACTTGAAGTTTGTCAATTCGTGAGTGTGCGCATTAGTGCCGCTACTATTGTACCAAGTCATTTTAGTATCAAAGGAAGTAACGTTGCCGTTGTTCACAATAATGCTCCAGTTACCAGCAGCAAGCCATTTTCCATTCGGCACGTCAATAACAGTATTTATTTTGCCGTTTGCTACAAACCCAGAAGCTGACTGTGATGATTCCAGGTTTTCATTTGAGGTAGATAAGTCAGGTATTGTCATATTGTCAGCATTTGTAAGTAAACTAAGATCGTTGCCCGGTTGAGAGAAGGCGGTTTGGTTACTTTGTAAAAAAAAGAGAAAACTGGTTAAAATGAGCAGATTTAAAGTAATTATAACAACTGGTAACTTACGAGCCGGTAAAGACCCTATTTGTAATCCATTCATGAACTAATTAACGCAGTTGATTATAGTTTTTAAATGTTAGGCAAGTAACTCCCCGTACTATAAAAACAAGTTCATTATCTGAAATGCAGTAATACGCAGTAATATCGCTAATTGAGATTAATAGAGACTTAGCATTGTCTCAAAGAAAACTAAAAATACATAATCGAATCGTAAATTTGATTATAAACCCGTATTGACATTTTCATCCTATATTACTGTGATGTTGAGAAATAAGCATAGAGTTTAAGTTTTCAGCTTGAATGATCACAATGATAGTAATAGTGCCGATGCGAAATAGTCATATGAAACCATTAAAATACATAAAATCGAACATTTGTACAATAGGAATGCTTATAGGGATTCTAGTTATCAGTAGTTTGTTCCTAATACCGTTGGAAGAACACTGGTGAGGTATTGATAAGTATCCAGCACGACTAAGAATGTTCCGAATAAATATACAATCGTATCCCGACGAACTAAAATTCGCTGATTTAGAGAAGAATTCGCTGATTTAGAGAAGAAAACTTTGATTCTATCTTATCCGTAATATGTATTGGAATCTAGTAACAAGACTAATTTTATCGCTCATACCCATCAGCCAGAAAAATTCTCGATTGAATATTCACCTATAGCCTCTTAGTTGGAACCAAATTGTTAATAACTTGCATCCTAACGTTTAACAAGTGAATTTGAAGGTTTGACTAAAACTGAAAATGATATTTTGAGCATGAAAAGGTATTCATAAGGATCCTATTAAAAGGCAAAACAGTAATGCGAAATGCAATAAATACACTGTTATCGCTACTGAGACGGGATGAACGCGCCGTTGTTAATATATACCAAGCATTCATGTCGTATGCGCGAATTTTGACTCGGACAAACATGATTAATTTTGGTTTTTGGACTCAAGAAACCACGAATATTAGACAAGCACAGGAAGCATTATGCACGCTTATGGGAAACCTGGCTGAACTTGATACTGCAAAGAATGTATTAGATATTGGAAGTGGCCTCTCAGGTCCAGCAGAGCAATGGAACCTAGAATACAGGTTCACTAATAGTCTTATTTGCATAGATGTTAACTACCAGGCATTGAAGATGTCCCGCGCAATATATAGTAAATACGGTTATGACAACGAAGTGCTGGTGGAACCCTCAGTTAAAACAGAGGTTACTAATGAAAAGAATATTACCAAATATAATGGTGTTATGTTGTCAAGAGTAAATGCCACGGCAACATGTCTTCCAATTGGTGATTCTAGTACAGATAGAATTATTGCCCTGGAGTCAGCACAACATTTTAAATCTTTTTTAGAGTTTATTCGAGAATCACACCGAGTATTAAAAAAAACTGGATTGATAGTTCTTGCTATTCCAGTCATAACAAGTCAAAAAACTAATGGAATGTCCAGAATTAAGATATTAAATTCTTTAAGAAATCTCAGAGTACTCGGAATTTTATCATTGACATGGGCTTCTGAGCACTATGAATTGGCACGAATAAAGTCAGTTATCTCACAAGAGCATTTTGAGATAAAAGATATCATAAGTATAGGAAAATCCGTATATATCCCATTGACAGATTTTTATATTCAAGACCGAAAAGAGTTCAGGAGGAATATTTTGGGCAAACAAAGTTCATTTTTGAAAAAGATTACTTTAGATATTATCGAAAGAATAGTCTATCGATCAGCGCTCAAAATGAAACAACTATCTCTTTCAGGGAATATAGATTATGTTCTCATAAAGGCAACAAAAAAATAGTTCCTACAACTATCGCTATGAAATTGAATGCTATATCAACATGTTAATTTGAAACCTAGGTTATGTAATTAGTGTTAGTCATTTCTAGTAACTTCTCCTGTAAGAAAAACAAAGATTACCTTTTTGAAGAAGGGGACCTTACAAGATGTAAATATTGAATTGTATATAAATTAAAATTAAATGGACCTTCAACTCTTTTAAGGTATGTTAACTTTAATGAATATATGCCTAGAATATCGTATTTGGATTTTTCTGCAGATGACCCAGAGCGTGCAGTAAGCTTTTACAACAAGGTTTTTGGCTGGCAGATCAATAAATGGGACGGACCTCTAGAATATTGGGAGATAAAAACGGGCGAACCAAACGAACTTGGTATTGATGGAGGTTTGTCTAAGCGCGACAGGATTGGACAGTGGACTACACCCTTCATAAATGTTTCATCGGTCGATGAATATACTGCCAAAATAGAGGCTAGCGGTGGAAAAATTATTGAATCTAAAACGGCGATACCTGGAATTGGTTACACGTTGCTCTTCAAAGATACTGAATGTAATTTAATAGGATTGTTCGAAGAAAATAAGGACGCAAAATAGGGCTTAATGACCATTAACATCAGAATTGTTAGTATCGTAGATGATGAGCTTGATATAACCCAGCTGTATCAAGACGCCATATATGGACATATTAATGGAATCTCAGTTGTCTGTTTTAACAATCCCGTAACTGCCTTGGAGCATTTTATTGAAAATAAAAAAAATTATGCTCTTGTTATTTCTGACTTAAGAATGCCAAATCTGAATGGATTAGACCTACTAAGCAAGATCAAAATGATCAATCCAAATGTCAGAACGATACTAGTTAGCGCCTACGAAGTTAAAGAGGACAAATTATTTCAAAAGTATATGAAAGACGGAACTATAGATTTATTCATCGAAAAACCTATTCCGATTGATTGGCTGCGTCAAAAGGTCAGAGAACAAGTTGAGGCATATGAAAAGAGAATGAATGAGTAAAACCAAAGTAACGCTCACGCTCAGGTCATGAAATCAATTATAGTTTTTTTATCTTAATTACAAGTACCCTCTCAAAATTTCCATAGCCTAAATCGGTGCCGTTCGCATTTGCGTTGCCAGTTCCTTATTGTATACTTTAATCCTTAAACAGGAACAGTATATCAAAGGCTATTTTTTCTGCAGTATTGTGAGGAATGAATAACATACTCCACTGAGTTGCATTCATCACAAGTCCACGAAACGTATTCCTGGCAGACAATACACGAAGAAAGAGGACTCAAATTTGCCCCACATCCTCTGCATGACCCTTTGTTATACATACTATTAGATATGTTAACATACTGTATAAAGGCTCCATTAAGAAGATATGCTTATTAGTAAACAACAATTAAACTGAATAATGTTAGAGTTTTTCCTGTCTCCGGTCCCCCGAGGTATTATTGAAAGATACAAAAATACTCGCATAGACCGTGAATTTCCAGAGATGCTGGCATATCTCGAATTATGGGGTTCTAATACAACGATATTGTGGACATTGCACATTGCATTGGGAGTTATTGCTACGTTCTTTTCTCTATTGACCGCTTCACAAATAGGTCACATAGATGATCAATACGCAAGAATATTTGGATTCATAGCCGCTTTATCGATATCCCTATTGACAGCATTCAATCTAGGGGCTAAATCCAATAATACTAGAAATGCTTGGCGTAGACTCAATGCTGCAATTATGAAATTCAATGAGAATCTAGTGAGTAAAAGCGCCGTAATAGAGGCATTTGAACAGGGAGAATCCCTTATCGGAGGAGTTAGATTTAGCCAAAACAGAATTGATTACGACCATTTATCTCATTCTGACAAAGAAGGCGATCATAAGGATACTGAAAATATTTATTCTGATGAAAAGAAGGCGAACGCTGGAAATAAAGATACAAAAAAGGAGAAACCCTAAGGTGTATTTTCCCGTTACTTCTGCTAGAATCCAATCATAGAACTGATAGCGTCGTGGGTACCGACGTTCTAAAGGTAAAAATTTGATTCGCTCCAGGAAATTATAATTAGGTGTAGTGAACAATTCTAATGCCCGAAGGATTTATTGATAATTTTTCAACTCAATCAAAGAATTATTCTTTTTCGAGACCAACTTATCCTGACTCGTTATTTGAATTCTTAAATACAGTAACTCCCCAAAAGAATCTCGCTTGGGATTGCGCAACCGGAAATGGGCAGGCAGCTTTAGGCCTTAGCAAATATTTTAAAAAAGTAATTGCAAGTGACGCAAGCAAGAATCAGATTATACATGGGTTTCAGAGAGAAAACATAGAATACAAGGTATTTCCAGCTGAAAATGCAGAGTTAGAAAGCGATTCTGTCGATATTGTGACTGTGGCTCAAGGAATACATTGGTTTAATTTTGATAAATTTTATTCTAATGTAAAAAGACTTGGAAAAAAGGATGGAATTATAGCAGTTTGGAGCTACGATATGCACAAAATAAATCCTCAAATAGACAAGATTAGTAACAGGCTTGATGTAGACGGGGAAATTCTTGGTAGGTATTGGGACAGAGAAGCAAAATACGTTAAAGAAAATTATAAAACAATCGATTTTCCATTTAAGGAAATTTCTGTTCCTATATTTAGGACAACATTATATTGGAATATGCATCAACTTTGGGATTATTTGAAGACTTGGTCGTCAGTAAAGAAGTATTATTCTGAAAATAAACAGGATCCATTGGATCTAGTCAAACCCGAAGTAAAAGATTTGTGGGGTAATGAGTTTGACAAGAAAGAAGTTACCTGGAATATAAACATGCGTGCAGGTGTTATAAAATAATATAAAAACTATTTTATTCTGCTCCCAGCTGATAGTAATCATTACCGAAACAAAAAGCTAAATACAGCGTGTGTCCTTTTATGTAGAATTCAAACAATCAATATGTTAGATATAGAGACTACAACTAAAATGGCCGTTGTCTATCAAATTTGTCTATCAACCGCTAACCGGTAACTGTCTTATCTATATATTAGGAAAATCGTAATTTAAAATACAAATGAGCTACAACAGAGAGAGGAGTTCCAGCCGTGGCAGAAGTTACGCCCGTAGCAGGAGTAGGAGTTATGATAACGATGCCACTAAAAGAGTAAAGAGACAGGGCCCTCTTCCAAAACCAGTTGAAGCAGGTAAGATATACGAAGTAGATATTGCTGAGATTACTGGAAAAGGTGATGGTATTGCTAGGGTGCAAGGATTTATAGTATTTATTGAAAATGGAAAAATAGGAAGCAAGATTAAGGTAAAGGTTACTGAAGTAGCAAACAGATTTGCTAAAGCAACAATTGAAGTCTAACCAACTTAATTCTTTATTTTAGAATAAGTGGTAAATAGATGTAAGTAAAATCCTACTTCATGGTGGGCTCAAATCGCGAAGAACCCTGGCATAATGTTTTCGTAATACCGAAATCCTAAAATTATTAATTGCCTTCATCGGGAAGATCAAGGACTTTAAGAAAGCAAGGGTAATTATACCTAATCGTGGTATAACCACATGTGAGAAGAACAATTCAGTCAGTGGGCACCCCTGGAGAATTTAAATGTCGAACATGCGATATTTTATGGTCAAGTTTTATGGAGAGTAATATCCCATGTATAGACAAAACAACAAGGTCCGGACTACATAACTTTGACTTTGGAAAGCCTATTGCACTCGAAAAACCTCAACCAAACCTGCTTTAAATGCCACTCCTGCAAAATACGATTGGAATGAACGACATGTACAAGTTGCATTGCTGCGAGCACGGTAGAAAAGAACCTTTACAACCAGAGCTCAAGATTATACGTCAAACCGTAAAGGCCCCAGAAATGAACGATTTCGTCCGATTGGAGTTTAAGTGAATGGAAAAACCAAAACCAAAAATCACGCCAATTGTTGTTCCAGAAGATAAATTACAATTTCTAAGAAATAAACTAGACGATCCAGATATATCACAATCTGTCAAAAGGGACTTTGTCAAGGAAATAATGGGCGGTGAATGTGCAATGTGTCAGGGAATGCCCACAAAAATAGCAAAATATGACATGGATGGAATAACATTAATTGAAAAATATTGTGATAAATGCTTTGAACAGTCTAATGTTTAGTAGTATTTTATTTTATTATTCCTCAAGTTGTTGAAGATGTGCATGATTAAATGATAATGATTCGTTACTTTTTTTGCACTCATTAAAAGACTTAAAATTCTTTGTCTAGCTCTTGATTTTCAATAATCTCTGATTTGTCTATAACTTGTGAACGGTAACTCCCAATTGTAATCTGACTTATGACGGCGAGTCTAATGTGATCTAATGTGATACCCCTATCCGCCGCGTATGAAAATTATCTGAAAATAATTCTAGTCAAAAAGAACTTTTAGGTATCTTAACTGTGCACTCTTTGTTAGTAATTCGTCTGCATTTGTCACTGTGTCGCCACTGTCCGTTATTAAAATATTCCAGATGCCTAACATTATCTCTATTTGTAGTTACTCGCTGTTCACCATTCTTGGTGGCCTTTGACTTTGGCATTATTTCAACCCCTCTTCTCATAATAATCAATCATTATTGATTCGGCATTGGCATAAAAACCTTGGCCATCTTTCTGTAAATAATACTAATTGTTGGTCCTCTAGATTTAATAAAAGGGGAATAAACATCTACAAATTGATATTAGTAAAGGAAATAGTATTAATTAAAGTATCAAATCTGTCCTTATTTGTATTTATTTCAACGTTTTACGAATAAGACGAAATTCGCCCTAAAATCTTTACAAATGAATAATGATATACTATTATATCCAGATATTGAAGGTTCGTTATATGGAAAAATTATGTCAAATATGTAATAAAAATAAAATTGAGGTTTATCAGTTAGAACTTGAAGTATGCTTTGACTGCTGGATGAACAAAACTACTCCCGAAATTTATTAAGGTAATCAAATTCTAAATTCTAAGAGATAATTCAAAATTCTTAGTAACGTATGATTTGTATCCGATAATAGGTAACAACTCTAGCATGGAACTAAGAATCCATTCTTTGTAATTGTTGTCACAGCCCTACTCGCAAAATTCTCAGCGCTGCAAAAAGCTAAACACCAAGTTGGTAAAACCCTAATACATGCACGGTTCGAATCCCGATGAACCCTAAAGTCCAAGAAAATTAAAAGCATATCTCACTTGATAATTATCACCGGCGATCTGATGAAATCCGAAGGAATAAAAATGTGATTGGACCTCCAGAATTTGAATGCCTCTGATATCTTCAGATTATATCCAGATAATTGTTGCAATAATATATGCTGTAGCATTGTATTATACAGTGAGAACATTCAAGCGATCGAAGGAATTAGACCAAATTAGAGTAACAGAAACTATTTTTAATGATCTCCGCCAACTGGATCGAGAATTGTCCGCGCTACCTGCAAGCTCTCAGGATAATCAAGGAAGTAAAGAAGATCTCTATTCACGGATATTGAATACTGTAGACTGGTTATCTTTTCTTATCAACACAAAAGTGATAACGGATAGAAGAATGATAGCATATATGAAACCCACATTGATCCAATATTATCAAGATGCCTTCGTTCAGAAGATGCTTGCTGACGAAAGATATTCTAGATCCTATCATCATTTTAAGAATCTATATCAAAGAATGAAACAGGACTGAGATGAAAAATTCCATATGGTTACCAAAGAATTTTGACAAACTAATTTACGACCAGCATAAACAAAACTTAAGCTTACCAGTGCATGTAAAGATTATTTTCGATTCAGTAGTATTTTTAAAAAGTAAAATGGATTGAGAGTTTCAGAGCGAAATCGAAGCCAATTACGTTAATTAATATAGCGGAAAGGACAAAGATATACTTACAATGAGTTATAGAAGTGGTTTTGGAGGTCCAAAACCAGTTGAAATGGGAAAAGAATACGAAGTGGAAATTTCAGAAGTAAGCAGGAGAGGCGACGGAATTGCTAGGATCCAGGGATTTGTAATATTTGTTGAAGGTGCAAAAACCGGACAAAAAACAAATATAAAAATTACCAGTGTCGGAGATCGCTTCGCAAAAGCAACACTTGTGTGAATAAAGAAATAAAGCAAGATTTATCACAAACGTAAGTAAAGTCTCGGGTAAAAGGGCAACATTAAGACTATTATTTTATCCTTAATTTGTTGCCCCGTATTTATTTTTGATTTTTATACTAAAATTGAGAAACTCTTTCTATTGTTAATACGTTGAGTAATCTGGTTCTATGACATTAGTTGTCCACATTCATTGATACTAAGGCATTAATTGACTACAGAATTCAATCAGGATAATTCTGTAGATATTTTATAATCGTTATATCTCCTGGAAAATTCTTTATCAATCTCTTCGTTTTTAATCATCTCGCCTCTGCGTCCAGGGGTTCTTATAACCTGTTGGTTAACCATTTTTCTTTCATCCTCCAACTCGTTGAATCCCAGGTATGTGTCATAAATTCGTTGTTTCATCGTCCTTAAGTAAATGCTATATCTGTCTCGAAAGTCATCTTCGACGTCTGAAAAAATATTAACAGTCAATTACGCTTCCTATCCACATCTCATATATTCATTCTCACATATAAGTATGCACCGCTCGCCCATGAGCAAAATTAGAGATTAAAACTTTTTTTGGTAAATTTAACTGAAATGCTAGACGATATCGCACTCGATAAGTTCCAATATGTTATAACTTTCATTAAAAAATGAAATTTATCTATTAATTTTTCAATAGAGGTGGACTAGCATGATTAATAATCGAATTATAGAGTAAGATATGTTTCTTCGCTACTTCTTTCCACAATAGATGTTTTCTAAGGTTTAGTACCGCATCTTTGTATTGCTTGTAATTCATTTTAAGTTCTCGAAGTGAATTTGAGAACTCAACGGGATTTCGATTAACCATCATTCCCAACTTCATGTCAGAGAATTCCTTGAAAAATTCTAACTTGCTTGAAATAAATGGGAGTCCATGAGCTAGTCCATCGTACATTACACCTGATCCAGAAGTAACTTTGTAAGGCAGGATCAAAGCATCAGCACAATAGAATAGTAGTGACAAATCTCTGTCACTTAGAAACCCTCTGTTCAAGTTTATGACACCTTTATTTTCAAATCTGTCATTTAATTTTTCCCGTCCATAATGATTTCGTGATGTATTTATTACAACCTTCCAACCATCGGGTATCTTCATCTTTCCAATTATATCCCATCCCTTAGTTGCGGTCATGAATCCCACAGCTAATGCAATATTTTCACGTTCTGGAAGTGAGAACATTTTTCTCGCCTCGTTTCTATTTAGAGGAGGCGAAGTGCTGGGTTCTGCCCCATGATATATCAAGGTACTTCCTGGAATAATATTGGCTAAATATCTAGAAAATACAACTCCCGCTTTATTGAAACCTATTTTTTGCCTGTTTAGGGAATTAAATGACTTGTAATTTAGCAGATGTGTCCAATAGTCATAAGCCATTCTAATCCAAGTTCCAAGGCGCCCAAATAGTCTATTATTTAGAGGAACTACCAACTTCATCCATTGAGTGAAAGAGTAGGCCGAATGGAATGTGGTGACTATAGGAACAGTGCATTCATTGTAGAATGGTTCTATATTAGTCTGTGTTTTTCCAGGATTTATTGGATCTAAGTGTATTCCATACAGTCCATGCTCATATTGAACATGGACAACATCAGGTTCAACCTCTTTAACTATTTTTAAGAGAAGTTTAGAATTATCTTGATTATTTGGCGAAATGCCATTGTAATCGCCATTTCCATCTTCATTGCATACGACAAATACCTGCATACCTTCACTTTTTAACGAATCGACTAGCTTTTTGCAGTAGCGTCCAACTCCACCTTGCATAGGCGGATATTCAGTTGAAATCATCAATATTTTCATAATCATACACTCTAGAGTTTAATTACAAACAATAATCAATGCACACCATGCTATATCAGCCTTTGTATTTATAACAAGACATAATAGATATATCACTGTATGACCATGTTGTAGTAACATCAAGTTTTAACCGTTATTTACAAACAATTATGGAAATTAATCTGTAAGGCATTCGAAAGTACCTAAACATTCTTAAGTCTTTGTGTCTATATTATAGTAAGCGCAATGATGCAAAATACACCACATCTGATAAGCTTAGTTGAAAAGTGCCGTGAGGAGAATGATATAGGACAACGAATTGCAATTTTAGAAGTTATTAATTGTTTATTGCCCACAGAAACAAAGTTAATAATCCCTTCTCTCATTACAAATAGCTGCGTTGATAATATATTGAGTGCCTTAGAAGTTAGATTATTACCACCGATTTACACCCACTTATAATAAGACAATACGCTGTACGTTCGAATCACAAGATACTCTGATCGACACAAGTCTTCATACTGTGAATTCTTCAGCATTTTGTCGGTATTGGATAAATTACTTGTAGAATAAAGTCTCACAGTTCTTTATCTATCATTAGTAACGATAACTTTGTTGCGGAACCGTCAAATCATGGCATTAAATTCACAGCTAGATATGTGAATTGTCATGCGCCTGTGATGCCATTTGCAACCAAGACCGAATAGCAACCAAGACCACAATCTTCGCAGATTGGTTTAAGCGACTTGGTATCAGCACTTCCAATGCAACAGGGTTGTTTAACTCTTCCCTTGTTATCCAAAGAAAGTATGGCCCATGTAGGACATTGTATAGGAACTGTCCCGTTACCTCCCCAATTTCCTTTCATTAAGGACAGCTGTTTTTCACTATTAATTACAAAATCTGGATATTTTCTTCTAAGGTCTAAGAGTTGGTCTACCAGATCATTTCGTAGTTTTCCAAATTCTAACCAGAGAGGATCTCCTTTCATGAATGGTGTGTGAAACTGAAACCCTATCTTGTTGACTTTTCCAACCCACTCTTCAGCCAAGTTAATGGCGGTTGAGTAATTGGCGGAATTGATAGTCATTGTGATCCAAATATCTTTCCAGGCAGGTTTGCCATTCCGAGGAGGTCCTTCTATGTACTCCATAATGTTGGTTTTGGTTTTGGCATAGGAACCTTTTCCCCTAATAGTATCGTGAGCTTTTTCAGTCCCATCTAATGATACCCAGTAAAAGTAAAGATTTTTAATCCTTCTCAGAGGAAAATAGCCATTTGTGACCACACATATCCTTCTGGGCATCTCTTCACAAAATACATCTATGATCTCTGGCCTCATAGTTGGCTCTCCCCCAACCAATGTAACAACAAAAAGATTTTGCTTCTTGAATGTTCTTCTGAGTATTGCCCTCCAGTCCTCTACACTTAAATCTTCATTGTCTTCTTTTCTATTTAGCCACCAATAGCAATGAGAGCAATGAAGGTTACAAACATTAATTATGTCGGCAGAGCCGTATAGCGCTGGCTTTGAATGAAATAACTTGATTCCAATTATTTTCCTAAAAATGCTGACGTAAAGCGGTATCTCTCGAACTATGTCGGTTATTCCACGACCATAAACTAGATCCACCATGTACAATTCTAATAGCATGCGTAATTAATAAAAGTTAGATCTTATGGCGGAAAGATTATGTCTTCCTCGTCCAGATATCTCATCAGGTCATTTCCAGTAGTGGTAAATTGCTAACTATGTGATGGTAAGAACAGGTTAAGACTATTTGGAATTCATTATTTTCATAAGCATTACGATTTAGGAAATTTCTAGGTCCCTAAATTTATAATATACAGGAGCCCCTCTTGTTACAGAGATTAGATAGGCTTAAATGCATAACGGCTCCAATTGGATTTGATGTTAAAGAAAGTGAATATGCAAGTGGCGTTAGGATATGGTTCATTATTGTAAGCTCTTCGAAGATTTATCCGTTGCTGTACGAAAGTAAAGTTAAGTTTACTGATACGAGAAACTTTTTACTCTGCGAATCATGTCATTGGTGTGCTACATCATTCACCAACTGTATGATTCCCAATTCTTGTCCTTTGTGTAGTAATAATCACATAGAATTAATGCCTATATCGGCTCACGAATCATACAGATTGGCTTATGATCATATTCATGGTTTGACCCTGGAATTTTGGTTTGATTCAACTACGGTGTCTCGGTAAGTTGAATATTTCCGAAGAAGAATCACCCTATGACATTGTTGCAAAAACCTGTGAATGTGAAAACAGAAGAAGAAAAGTAACGTATTCGTTGATCGATACCTACCATAGTCTATGTCATGATAAGAAGGATTTGATATTAGGACAGATTGAAGCATGTCAAAAGTTGGTGAAATACATAGCAAGGGACGGTAGAGAGGAGATAGATAGACAAGCTATATTGAGCGAAATAGATGAATTGAAAATGGTCTTGGACCTAATTCAGTAAATTATTATTTTATTGTTGTTACTAACGTAGAGCATTCAAATCTCATACATGGTTCATTATACCATTTCTTGGTTTTAGTAATTATATCTGCTAAATGCGACGTAGACATATTCTATGGCTGATTACGAGAGACGGTTAGTTTTATTTACTTGAACTCACCATAGGTAGATTTTAATAGCATGTTGTTGTATGTTAATTAGTTTAATCCATATGCCTATGCTGATGTTAAAATGCAAGAACTGTGGCGAAGTGTTTCCCGGTGTCTACATACCTGAAAATACAAAAGATTCTAATTTAAAGACTAATTCTACAACTTCACATGTATGCTCTAGGGGACACAAAAACGATTACTTGCCTGATGATTTTATGGATTGGTCCGGACCTGAGACATTCTGAAAAGTAATCAAAATGTTATACTAGTAACATATCCTGATGATTTCAGTCAACAGGAAGGAAAGGGTTTGGTGGAGTCATTAGGCAATGTTAATATTGTAAAATCCTATACTCAAAAAAATCTCAAACATACGATATATGGTCTAGGTTCTGGCAAGGTCGAAGAAATTAAAGAGTTTCTTCTACATACCAAATCCGACAAGATTATTGTTGATGAACATATGACACCCAAGCAGATCTACAATTTGGAAAAGACAACCGGTATAAAGGTAGTAGACAGAGAAAGGCTAATTCTCGACTTGTTTTATATTAGATCTACCACTAATGAAGCAAAATTACAGATTCAGCTCGCAGAAATTAAATACGAGCTACCGCGGATAAAAGAAAATGCCAAGCTTTTACTAGGTAACGAGAGACCTGGGAAAGGTGGCAGAGGAGAATACGTTGTTGACGTAAAATTTAGGGATATGAAGAGGAGGATGGGATTCATTAAAGAAAAGTTGGAAGAATCTAGAAAAAAACGTGATCTTTACCATAATCAGAGATTAGAGAATAAAATGCCAATAGTTTCCCTAGTGGGGTACACAAGTTCGGGCAAAACGACCCTCTTCAACTTGCTAACTATGGAAAGTAGGAAAACATCTGAAGATTTATTTACAACGCTCTCAACTACTACAAGATCTTTTATTATTAATGGACAGAAAATTTTGCTCAGCGACACAGTTGGATTCATAAGACGACTCCCTACTTATATGATTGAGGCCTTTAAGTCGACTCTGGAAGAGTCTCTTCAGGCGGATATAATTCTTCTTCTTATTGATTCATCAGATCCTGTGGATAAAATAAAAATAAAGTATTACAGTTGTATGAACGTCTTACAAGAATTGAATGTAAACAAAGAAAAAATTTTAACTGTTTTTTCAAAAATAGATAAAGCTGACTTTGATGATGTTACTAGGACTTTCAATGAGCTAAAAATAGAACATCCAATAATTTTATCACCCAAGTCTGGGTATGGAATAAATAAACTTCGAAAATCGATATCGCAAAAAATTGCGAACAGATTGGAAAGTGATTGGAAAGATACTGAATCTATATTAGTTTAGGCCATTAAATACCTCAATTTCTGGTCAGTGATGATATCTTGGCCTTGGTAAGAGCTGAACAAAAAATTTGACTCGGTAAAAAATTAATTGACATCTGATTTAAGAAGGTAATCCAGGTAATTTTCTTAGTACATCATTTAACTATTATCTAGTAACAACGTTATTCCAGTTATAAGATAATTGTGGAAATGATTCTTTATAATACGACTGTAATTCATTCAACCTTTCCGTTGAACCTACACAAGCCATAACTTCTAGGTAGACGGAATCTGTCCTCATTAGTTGCAAAAATGAAAAGACTTGCTCACTTGTAACACCATGCTTTACGTCATAGTCAATTCTTTTAATTACTTTGCCTATTGTTCCATACTTTTTATTCAATCTTAACTCCCATCGCGACGCATTTTCAGATAATCCTTTCACAAATCTAATAACAGTTTGTTTCATATGTTGAACATGCCATTCTCGCATAGGGAAATTATTTTGTTCCAAAGTAACTGATATAATATACCCTATAGCCCTATTTAATGTAGCGTATTGACTCTAATGGAAATTTAACATCGAAAGCTTGGTATCAAATCTCACAATTCCAACTATTATGAGTCAAGAAATATTACTAATGGACAGGAATAAATTCAATTCATTGGCTCTGGGAGAGTTAATCATCAGTAAGAAAGATTCATTTGTCATTTGGTATTGCATAAGATACAGAATCCATTTCATCTCACGATTTAGGAAACTAACCATAAATGTTTTATACCTTATTCTGTTACATAAGTTAGCGTTGGTGGGTTGAGATCCCTCTTTTCCCATCAATGTTTTGATTAGTTCTGTTTACTAGAATCATACATAATATTAACCATTTTTATCAATTCAATGTTCTATGAAAGATTTCGAAATTCTTTGAAGTAGTAATTTGTATCTGATATTAAGTAACGGCTCTAGAATTATTTAGGAATCCATTTTTTGGAACTGTTGCCTAGTATTAACTTTGGTCTTGGTCTTAGTCATGCGTTGAGGCACGTAAGTAATACCGTGATCCAACTCTAGGTGACTCAGAAATGCAACCCCGTTATTTACAGTATCTTTGACTATTAGATTTCTTCCACATTCGCTACACCGAATAATGTGCTCATCTTCAAATACCATACAGTATCTTGTATTGCATACTATTATAATTAAACGGTTATTTTTTGATAGTTCTTTCTATTAGTCGCCACTCGCATGACTATCGCCTATTTAACACTAAGATGATATGTAAATTGGGCTGAATTCATATTTCCAGCTCCACTAAGAGTTGTAGCCTCTACGCTGTTTTGGTAATACATAATATGATCCCCAGGTTGAAGAGGTTTTAAGAATACAAACCATCCGTGTGCTGCGGCAGGAAATGTACCATAACGTTCACTTAAAAGGTGACTTTCTTTTGGTATTGTGGCATCAAATTGTTTAGTATACACCTCAGTAACGTTGTTCATAGCATTAGTCTTGTAATCAATGATGTCCAGCGTCGCAGGTAAAATATAATATTTTTCTTATAATTAAGTTTATACGTTTACCATAAATAAATGAAATCATATGACGAAGTTTGCTTTATCCAACAAATCTTTGTTTCTGCTGACGATGGCACTACTGATAACATTTACTTCGCTTCCATTACTCAGTGAAAACATATCTGCAGAGTTATCAAAAAGTCAAATTGACTCCTTCTTGTTTAATAGTACTGCGATACCCTACAATATAACGATACCAGAATGGACTGCGAAATGGTGGAAATGGGCTTATTCGTTCTCCGGATACTATAATAATCCACTTCTAGATCCCAATGGAACTGCTCTTATGAAATTTCAACCATCTGATGAACCTGTGTCCTTCCTGAGTGGTGCTTACAATTCAGTCGCTAATAGAACGGTAACAATACCCGCTGGAAAGGCACTCCTGTATCCCGTATTTAATGCAGAAATATCATTCTCAGATTTCCCAAACGCGAAGGGTGAGGATGATTTAAAGAGAGCACTTGAATCAGACCTAAGTGCAGCAACATATGTAGGAACAGAATTAAATGAAATTTCCTTGCCATATCAGAGGATAAAAGCGGATCTGTTTGACCTGTCTGTAGCTAAAAATAATATTTTTGAAGTTCCCAGTGGATCCACTCAGGCTGTTGCAGACGGCTATTGGATATTGTTAAAACCGTTACATATAGGTGAATACACGATTCATGTTAAAGGAGAACAGCCATTTTATCGATCTGAGGTTACTTATAAAATAAATGTTATAAATCAAAATACCAAGTAAAAACATTTCATTGGCCAATGGTACACTGAAATTTGAAATTCTTATTTTAGTCTGATTAAATAAAGTGGTTTTAGTTCGGACTGAGGATGTTTTTTGTTTGCATTTATATATACTTATAATCGACATTTAAGACCAGTAAAGACGTGAAATAATTGTGAATAAAGCACTCTTTTTACTCGGATTTTATGGACTCCATGTCAATAGAGAAACGATATTTTACATCGGACTTGAGCATCCTCTCATGAGCCTCGTTAATCTTCTGGATAGGAATAATTTCAACATCAGCAGTAATGTTATGTTTACCACAAAAGTCGAGCATTTCCTGCGTTTCGGCTAGACTTCCTATTATTGATCCAGAAATGCTGCGACGCTGGAACAAGAGTCCAAATGCAGACACGGCATGAGGCTTGTCTGGTGCGCCTACTAGAGTTATGTTTCCATCACGGCCGAGTAGCTGGATGTAGGCGTTAATGTCATGCTCAGCAGAAACAGTATCGAGTATAAAGTCAAAACTGGATGTGTGTTTTTTCATCTGAGCAGGATCGGAGGAAACAATAATTTCGTCAGCACCAAGACGAACAGCATCATCCTTCTTGTTCTTCGAGGTAGTAAAAACAACAACGTAAGCACCAAACGCATGAGCAAATTTTACTGCCATGTGTCCTAGTCCACCAAGACCAACTACTCCCACTTTCTTACCATTAGTAACACCCCAGTGCCGCATTGGAGAATATGTTGTGATTCCAGCACATAGGAGCGGTGCTACTCCGGCAAGATCGAGGTTATAAGGAACATGAAGAACAAAATGGTCTTTAACCACTATGCTATCAGAATATCCTCCATAAGTAACACCTCCCAACTGCGGATCAGGCGAGTTATAAGTAAGAGTCAAGTGGGGGCAAAACTGCTCAAGACCAGTTTGGCAATCGGGACATGAACCATCGGAATCAACCAAGCAACCGACAGCTGCTAGATCGCCTTGTTTGAACTTGGTGACTGCAGAGCCTACCTTTGTAACTTTCCCGACTATCTCATGACCCGGAATGCAGGGATATACAGTAGGCATCACACTCCACTCATTACGCACCTGGTGTAGATCAGAGTGGCAGATACCACAAAAAAGAATTTCTATTTGAACATCATGACTGCCTGGTTCCCGCCGCGAGATAATTGTCGGAGCAAGCTTGGAAGTAGCGCTTGCTGCAGAATAAGCCTTAGCTTTGTATTGACCTTGTGATTCAGGCGTAACTTGAGTAGTAGACATGATAATTATTTGATAACAGAATTATTGTATTTAAGGATTAGAAAAAGCATTTTATACTTCTTTGCAAATAAATTCAAGATTTCTTTTTATGAAATTGCCGCTTTCATAGAGCGATGACAATTGTATTAAGTGGGTAATTCATAATTTATGCTTACACAAGCCTTATTTTCATCGATTCAATATCATTGGATATCTTGGAAAGAGGAACATCTCAATTTTTTATCCAATTTTAGTTACAATTAGCACCAATACTAGAATAAACTAAGTTTAATTATTATATAATGTCTATAATAAATATAAACAATTGGAACCGCTAGTAATATCTTCATTAATCTTTTCCTTAGTTGCAATGGTATTGTCATTAGCCAGAATATTAAGATCCCATAGAGAAGGTAAACGCAAGAGACAATCTGATCTTTTTTCGAACGTTACAAATATTACCAGAATAATAGAAGATGAAAAATTTGTTCAATCGAGAAAGGCACTTAGAAAAAGTAAATTGCTCACTCAGACAAAACAAGGAAATGGTGGAAACGAAAAATTAGTTTTTGAACTTGATGTGGCAACAGAAGATGCAGCTAGAAATGTAGCATCTAATTACGATAGATTGGGCTTTATACTAAAACATGATAAGGAGTTGGAAGATGAATTTATCCAATGGCAGAGTTATGTTATTGCAGATATGTGGCTGCTAATAAGAGAGCTCGTAACTAAAAAGTGGAGGTCAAAAAACCAATCGTATTTGAAGGAATTTGAACGAATTGGTAAAAAAGCATTAGATATTGAAACAAGATAAATTGGGATCTTCTTTAGTGTCAGAAAGTTTCTTGAATCAGTAAAAGTATTTGTTTGTAAATTTAGTCCTCATCCCATCCACAATATTCTATTTCATATCCCTGCAAGGCCTTATCTCCGTCATCAGGAGATTTGAAGCCTTCTTCTTGACAGTCTTTTTGTTCTTTATTAGAGGTTTGATATACCTCCGACTTCTTGTATTCATCCCAATTTTTAACTTCTCCCTTTAGTTCCTCTTTATCATGTTTTTCTGTGAATTCACAAAGTGAATCTTGCTCTAGAGATTTCTTGAAGGCTTTTTGCGATTCTTTATTATCATCATGATCTTGAGAATTGTATTTGACCTCCCTTGCCAAGTCTTTGCACTCTCTTTTTTCTGCATATGAGACTGGAGTATCGGTAAAAGCTACCATAGTAAGTATCATTCCTATTAGAAGTAACTGTTTTCGATAATACATAATTCTAGTTTTGACTTTAATCTAATTTAAAACTATTTTGTTTGATATTTTTTATTAATTTTTGATATCTTTAGAGACTCTTAAATATTGTCTTTGATAACATTGAGGTTCTAAACTGTCAAAATTCTTATGAAGGCTCTGGTAACATAGTAATGAATATTATTATTCTTGCTTCTAATTCCAAATGCTTGCACAATTCATTTTTCTTTATCACTGTTTCACGTCTACAAAAAAGTGGAAAAAAGCTTTTAAACCTAGAATTCAATCTTCAGAATTTTTTTTGTAGCTTCTTATTGCTCTCTATTCTATTCTCTAAATTTTCGTTGACGCTGTAATTTAGGAAACTTTGTGCCATCAGTTGCATCTTTTTATAGTGAGGAATTTGTCGTAGTCTACTGACAGACTAGGTAATTACTTTCAAAATTATAGGCATAGACACATACCTAACACGAGGTAGAGTTTATAAGAAAGCTTGCAGTATCTTCGAAGAAATGGGGGAAATTACTGTAGCAAAGAAGGCATCATCTAAATTTGCATCTCTACGTACCACAATCCCTATGAGTATTGTCAGGCAGTGGAAATTGGAAGACGGAGATAAACTAGATTGGGAATGGGAAGTAATTGAAGGACAATTGGCAATTGTGGTTAACAAAGTTTAGTAACAATTTTCTAAAACTTATTTCATTGATCAGTTTGATTTTTATATCGTTGATTCGTATTGGTAAACCTCTACGTTTCTGATGTAGAGGCTAGGTGGAGCCGTCCATCTCACCCGATAAATGGCTCCACCGGTCTATGATTATAAAATAGCTTAACCTTATTTTCGTATGCTGAGAGAGCATTTAAACTTTATTGTCCTACCGACTATCAGGAATTTTAAATTTTGGACATTCACATTTATTACATTTAGTGGGATTGTTCTTGGGCATCTTTCGAGCATGATATGATCTGATGTGCCCACATTGGCATCTATCATTTTGACTCAAGGGCATTTTCTTTAGAGCTACGGGTTATTAAAAATTCCTATGTGAAAGCAAGTGAATTGATTTATACGCTCCTCACTCTATTATCTGTGAAGTTCAAATCCTCCAAGACCCAAGATATGGATGATTGATGACTCAACAAGTAGTGATTAGCTTGACAAATAATATTGCCTTATCCTGTATTTATCAAGCCTCAAGATATAATATTAATTTATGAATGAATTGGAGTTAAAGGATCTATTTGTTAGTTCAATTGAATCAAGACATATTTTTAGTAGTAAAAACAGGGAACTCTCGTTTCTAAAACCAGGTAGTGAAATCAGAGTCAAGAATGAAGGCCACTTTGGTCAATTTGATTTGGTAATTGCTGTTCTTCAGAAAACCAAAAATCCTGAAACTTGTTGTGATTCGGAACGGACAGAAGCCTATTATGATATCCTGATGAGAACAGGCCAATTAACAGAAGTTGCCAGAACTGAAAAATGTAGAATAGACTGTATTTCACTTTATCCTGTTGAGCTTAAATCAAATTGTGATGTTTTAGATGGACGCCTTCCCAATCAGATAATGAATGCTATACTCACTTTCGGAAGATCTATCGTAGTTTTGGACAAAAAACATGTAAACAAAAATTCAATAAAGTTTCTGCGTTTACTTCCCGCAACCATAATAGGCTATACTGGCATGAAAGATCATTTTGAAGTACTGTCTGCATATGACAGAATTATACATACAGGAATGTTCAATTTATCTAAAAGGAAATTTGCTAAAACGTTGATAGAAAACGGTATTGTAGAAGGTATAGACAGGATATACAGAAGACTTCGGACATTAGAACAGATAAATCAGAAATTAGTATTCAACGAACTTTATGACTCCAATCCAGGATTCTTAAAGGAGGAAATCGAGTTTCTAGGGGAATTTTCTAAAGTACAGGTGGCCATGACATATAGAAAACAAATTGACGCTTGCATTTTAGAAAGCAAGGACAATAAGATTACAAATTATTTATAATCAATTTATAATTTATTCATCTCAATTCTTTCAGATTTAGGAATTAATTCCCCGGACATATCAACGACAAACACAAAATGTGTGAAAAGGTTATTAAAATAGCCAATACAGTTTTCAATTATGTCATCATCCGAAGAATTAAGGCAAGTTGTGCGTAATTTGGCAGATACATTTAATGATCCCAAAGTAAGAGAATCATCGTATTTTGATTTTTACGATGATTCATTGGTTATTCATGGTTTTCCTCCAAATCTTCCAAATAATAAGGAAGGTTTCAAACAGTTCATCTATCTCCTATGGAAGGCATTTCCTGACATAAGAATTATCTTTGAAGATATCATTATTGAAGGAAACAAGGTTGTCTGCAGATATTACCTGACAGGGACTCATAGTGGTGCTTTTGAGGATCTTCAGTCAACTGGTAAAAAATTCAAAGTTAATGGCATGACAGAGTTTTCCTTCAGAAATACAAAGATCGTAGAGCGTTGGAACTTGGTAGATCTGGTGTCGTTGAGAGAACAGTTAACAGTATAACATTAAACATAAAATTTCTATATTAGTTACATATAGATTCGTATGAAAATCTTTACTAGCCAATAAGGATATTTTGTTTATTTTACCTCTCTTTCATACGATATTAATCTCCTTTCAAGAAATTCTTTGCAGTATACTTAAGTATACTCAGACATATGTGAAGATATGCTAGGAGATCCAATCGGAGAAATGAAAGGCAGAGTTACTTATGTGAAAGTTGCGGATATTGAAGGTCCTACAATGGAGACGAGTGTTTCCGCGAGTGGTACACTTAAGGGAGTTCAAGTGACAGAAACTCTGACATACATGGCTAGTCCGGCATCTCAGGGCGCCTTTCATGGAGTTGGTAATGGAGTAATACAAAGTTCAGACGGTGAGATTGCAACCTATACTGGAGAAGGGATAGGTAGGTATGATGCTTCAGGGATTATAAAATGGCGTGGAGCCGTATTTTTTCAAACCAATTCAGGCGGCAAACTGGAATTTCTAAATAACATTGTCGGCGTATTTGAGGCCCAGGTAGATACCCAAGGCAATTTCACAGACAAGACCTGGGAATGGAAGTAAAGAATTAATTCCGTAAAAAAATATTCCAGCTATGTTACCTTATATTTCTACTAAGATTGGGTAGCATGTATCGAAAGTGAAAAGTACTATTCCAGAGACCCCGGTCTAAATTCTACTTGTTTTATTTCTGAAGAGTTACCTCTAGAATACCATTAAGAAAGGTCGACTGTAATCCTTTGTCAGATACTCCATTTGGTAAATGTACCACTTCGTAATAACTCCTTTTTTGACCCTCAGCGTTGATAAATAAATCATTGTCATAGATATTGATATTGATATCCTCCTCAGAAACGTCTGGTAGTTCAGTTATTACCTTTATTTCTTTGGCAGTTGTTATAACTTCACAAAGAACCTTCCTTTCTAGAACACTATTAGATTTGTCCACTTGCCTTTCTAACACCTCTGTCATGCGATCTAGAATCCAAAGAACTTCATTTTTGGTAACAAAGTACCCATTAGCGTTTAAAATCCTCATAATTCTCTTGGCAGCTATTTCATCATTTATGTCCATTAGCCCAATCTACTTTCTTCTGTCTGTTACCTAAGTTCTCTCATATCATGAAACATGGAGTTGGAATAATTTGCTACTGAATTGAGGATTATTTTTGCAGCTTCGATGTCAATATTTAATACAAAAGCCAAGTCGTTTATACTCATTTTTAATAAACGTTCTCTATCCAGAGAGTTTGCAATTAACAACTCTATCAAACCCTGAGGCATGTCTAATGAATTAAGGTCATCTGTTACAACACTATTTACTAACATACCTATTTGTGTCCTTTATCATATATATAGAACTAATATTATTGGTGGTTGTGTAATTTCTCTGGAAAGCGGAAAGGAACGAGTGTCGAATGTTGTCTCAAGAGATACTATTCGCTCTAGGATAGTGAGTAGTAAGCAAATTTAATTATCTGCTACCCAAAGGAATTAACTCCTTATCCACAAATTCTTGGAAGGCAGGATCAAACCATTTTTCCATTTCGATAGTGTTTTTCCATATCTGCATCAATTCTCCTTGTTCGAAAGAGCTCTTCATCCACCTCAACCAACCAGTCCATTCATTATCACTTAGCACCTTCCTTTTTAGCATATGAAAGACATGCGCGAATGTAAAAAGAATATCATATGCATATGCAGTTTCGGGTGAATTTGCATCAGCTTTGCTTACTAGCTTTATCAATTGAGGAGATTCAATTAATGTTTGGTGGAGCGAATGCATTCTTCCGGCTAGATCGTTCAAGACCTTTGTTTCTATGTCTATTGATAGGCCCTGCATCTGTTTTCTAGAAAAATACAAAATGACAAAGAGAGTCGCCATTATTCCTATAGCTCCACCAATACCAAAGTATTCAGCTAATCCAACTTCAATCATTCTTTTGATATTATGTGATGTGGATTCATAACCATTTCCAGGATTAACGCAAGAATACCCAAACTAACTGTTGCCAAAGAGAATTCAAACAAATTATCAAATGGAATTAATCAAATGTTACTTAATGAAAACTAATCTCCTTCACGAGTGACCTTTTATAATTCTGCTAATAATGAAAATAACTTAAATCAACTCTGTTTTATCACTACTGTGTAACCCTTTGGCTTGAAGAGTTCCAGAATCTTTTTCCATGCTTGCGTGATGTAGTCAGCCGTTGCCTGCTTGGCTATAGGGTATTTTTTGTTTTGATTTTGTCGTAGATACAAAATCTTTTTAAAACATCAGCCTCAAAGTGAAGACAATAAACAACTGGGACCTGGCATTTTTGTGATGAACAAATACGGCGCCTAGATCCCAGTCGGTGTTTAAGTTAATTTATTATTGTCAAACAAATTATATATATCTTTTTAGATATTCTTAATGTAAATATAATATTATAACATATCTCTAGAAAACATTTATTTATTCCTTAGAGATTTAAAGAAAATCTAACTTTTCTACTGTAATTCTCTAATAAAGCGTCAGATAGGACATGTGGAACAATCATACAAACCTGAAACTATGATTTCATGAGAGTGAAGTGGTTCCAAACTCAGGGCTTAACAAATCGATATAAGAAATATTGCAGAATTTATCTATGACCCTGAAAACTGCGTGGGAAGATCTCCTCAAAAAGCAGGTAAGTGGGATAGATGATTGTGATTTTGGCGATTCAGCAGATCCAGGAAGAATTTATTGTTACAGAAAAGGTATTATAGATAAAAAGAGATACTGTTTACCGAAGAATCTAATAGCAGGTTTTGATGGTCATACACTCTATTTTAGAATAATGAAAGCAGAATTAAATCGATATCGCCGAGACGATATAAAACTCCGAAAAATTGCAAAAAAGTTGATTCAATAAAGAACCTCTTTTAGGACCATTATTTATATCGGATAAGTTCATAATGAACTTCTAATTCTTACTGACTTGCAACTTTGTAAAGTAGCATTTAGTTAGAACAAACTTTAGTAATGATGCTACTAAATTCAGATTAATTATAGTTTGCAGTTTAGCATGAGACTATGCGCTTTTGGAAAAATCTGAGTCCTATATCGAGTATCTTGATGGCTATGTTATTTTCTTACTGTATACTGACTTCAATATCACAAATTTCTCTATTTCAGGTAGAAGGACAACGTTTTGAGATAACGGCATTACAAGATAAAAAGGGCGATATTATAGACGATGCACATAATTTGGCAAAGAAACTAAGAGAAGTGGAGGGTGAAAAAATACCGAATGATTACATTGTAGTTATGAAGGATGACTTTTTATCATCTGTACATTCTTTGGCTGATAAAGCCAAGACTGAAGGAGCAACAGTAGAACATATCTTTGATCATGTTTTCCCCGGGTTTACTGTCAAAGTCCCTAATGACGAAGTGCTTGAGACAATTATGCAAAATCCAAATGTAGAGTATGTGCAACCTGATGTGAAGGTAAAAGCATACGAGCAGAGTTTACCAACTGGTGTCAATAGAATTGACGGTGATCTCAGTTCGACTAAATCTGGGGATGGTAGTGGTTCTGTAAATGCTGACATAGCCATTTTGGATACAGGAATTGATCTGAATCATCCGGACCTCAATGTATACAAACAAGTGACGTTTGTTCCAGGAACAAGTAACGCTAATGATGACGATGGTCATGGTACAGCTGTTGCTGGGGTGGCAGCGGCCAAAGATAATTCTCAAGGCATAGTAGGTGTCGCGCCAGGGGCCAAGTTGTGGGCAATTAAGGTGCTTGATAGTAATGGCATTGGTTCCAGTTCCGATATAATAAAGGGAATCGATTATGTTACCGAGCATGCTGACGAGATAGATGTTGTGAATTTAAGCTTTGGAGCTGTTGGTAAAAATGATGCCCTTCATAATGCAATCATTAGATCAGTGGCAGCCGGAGTGACTTATGCAGCAGCTGCTGGAAATGAAGGAATTGATGCCTCTAAAGTATTTCCTGCAAGCTACCCAGAAGTAATAGCAGTGTCTGCGATTGTTGATATTGATGGTAAATGTGGTGGTACTTCATCTATAGCTACCACAGCTGGTAAAGATGATACTTTTGCTAGTTTTAGTAACTATGGTCCAGTTGTAGATTTGGCTGCGCCAGGAGTACTTGTCAAAACAACAACATATGAAGATTCTTACATGTCGTTCAGCGGCACAAGTGCCTCAACTGCTCACATTAGCGGTGCTGTTGCGCTATACATATCAGAGCACCCTGGAGAATCTCCTTCAGATATCTTGAATGCACTCAAAAAGCTTGGTTCCTCACAAGATACAAAATGTGATGGTAATGGTCATGGTTACTTTAGTGGAGATCCTGATGATAATGCGGAACCATTGCTATATGTTGCAAGTGGTAATGCTAGCCCAGACAATTAGGAGTCATAATGAACATTATTCTAAACAGAAATCTGATTACTTCTGTAGAAATAAGAAATTATTCTAAATAAAGAAAAAATTCAAATCTAGCTTAATAAATGCTGACTCGTCAATATGAGAAATTGCTTTCAACCCTTCATGGCGGTTAATTGATCTAAGACTTGAAAGGTGAAGACTACTGGATATTTTATAATATATTACTTCACCACAAGAATATGCTAAACTCTCAAATTGACTTACTTATCAGACAAAAAACAAGTACAAGAAGGGCCTTTCTCTATGGTAATGGCTTCGGTATGTGATAGGAAATTTTTCGGCGCCAAAAAGTGACCATATCTTATTGTCACAAATTATCAAACTTTGTTTTTTATTTATGATGCTACAGTAAACTTTATCCAAATTCCGCTCACAAATTAGTAATATTTTTTTAGTTACCAAATAGCAGTACACATATTTTTTATAATAAGCCAGCTTTGTGCAATTCATCCAGTAAAGGAGTTAACGCAATAAGTATTTCTTTTTCTCCTAGCGTAATATTTGAGTCAAGTCCAAGAGCAATTGAAAGCATCTCCCTATCTTCTCTAGAAGTATGAACCCCATTTCCAGTTATCTCAAATTTCATATAATTCTCTAGTATCCACTGCTTCCATACTTTGACTCGCTGTAGACATTGTTCGAGTGCCATAATTGTATGGTCCAAGTCTATTGCTTCTTCCTTATCAAGTACATTCAGCTTTGCCATGGGGAAAAGAATGTTCCCTCCTCGAACACTTTGATGCGCTTTGTTGAATTTTTCAATGATCTCATCTTCTTCTTCTGTGGTTTCGTCCGATTCGTAATTCGGAAAGAAATATGCCGCAAGATTTCCGTTCCAATCGTAAATCTTGTAAATTGTGTCATCATATTCAATTTTCCATTTTGATTTTTTATTTTCTTTCCCAAACATCTCAAAATCACTGTCTTAATAGAGCATATCGAGGCAATTCAATTGGTTACCATGCCGCGGTATCTTTTTGGCCTACTATCTTGATAGGCTTGATTCTTACTAATATTTCTCCTTCTCCACTATTTCGCTTGCCGTATGCTTCTGATTTGTCATCACCCATATATCTGGCTGCAATAGTCTTGGCCCATTTGTAAATCTCGCTTGTTTCAACTCTTTCTATCTGTGCTATCCCATCTATAAGAACAAATGAGAAAAGAGGAGTTTGATCATCAACACACAAACGAACTCGATTATCTCGTCTAATGTTTTTGGCCTTTACTGATTCACCACCAGTATTAAAAACAATATTGTCCTTTTCGTCTACCGTATACCATATTGGAACCACGTGAGGCGTCCCATTCTTGTTAATAGTTCCCAGCTTACCTGTGAGAGTCCCTTGCAGAAGAAAGTTTCTGATCTCATCCTTAGTCATGGTTGACATTATTCTTATTAGCGACAGGAATTTTATATATTTCATACTATGATAAATAGTCCTCCCTCACTGAATCTAATTTAAACTAGCACATTAGATTCTTGGAAATTGGATCTGAAGATCTAAGATGTAGTTCTTCTCTATTGATGACCAAGATTCTGTTAAAAAAATTTAGTACAAATCCAAAAATTAAGGAGAATTAATCCATTCTATGTAACAGTAACTACCCCAGTCATCCAAGGATGTATAACACAGATATAATCATACGTTCCAGGATTTTTAAATGTGATAGTGAAACTGCTTATAGGTGGTACACCGGGAGGAGCTAGACCCTCTGGCCAGATCCAACCAGAATTTACAAATTTTTCAGTCCCTGTCATAGTATAATTCTGATTAATTTCCAAGTAAGTTACGTTACTACCAGTTGAATCTATTGCTACCGGAGTATAATGCCTTGCATTATCTACTACTACTGCATTTGCTCCGCTTTCATTTGCAACTATTAGTGGTTCGATGTTTGGAACGGGCAGCACTGGTTTTAACTCAGATATATTAGAGATGCTAAATGGAATTGCTGGAGGAGGAAAATAATTTGGATCTCGCAAGAAAGCAGCAGTATGAGGTTCGGGAACAATCATGGGATTGTGCCATGTCACACTATCTCCAACCTTAATTTCAATATTTTTAGGAGAAATTGAATCCCATGAACTTCCATTTCCCCCCAAAGAAACCAAAGTATCAGACGCACTGACATTATCTAAAAAGTAATTAGATGTAGCGAAAATAGTTGTTCCCATAAATATGAATAGAATAGATAAAATTTTCATTACGTTTTGTTTATGACTTGTATATATATATATTTTCCAGCTTTATTTTTTATTTACAATTTTTTGAAAAATAATAAGGTGATATAAATGAATTTCGGCAAGTCAAAAAGAACTGGAGAAGGAAGGAATAGGCGCAACCTAAACTCTTATTTTGATAGTATCTCCTTCAACCTTAACGTCGTATACCCCTTGATCATTTGTCTTGATAAATGACATCTCTTGAGCCACAACGCCCATATATTTTTGCCAAGACGGAGGCAAAGGTTCCATTCCAGGTGGAATTTCTAATACGGGTTCTGAAATTTTCTTGCCTGACGTAACGTCAAACTTTGCTGCATGAAAAGGGCATGTAACTACGCCCTGATGAATATTTCCTCGTGAAAGTCTTGCATTCATATGGCTGCATCTATCGGAAAAAGCGTAGAATTTTCCGTCAACGTTTGCTATTGCGATTTCCTTTCCATTTATCTCCACATGTTTCATATGTCCCTTGCCAATTTCACTCACCTTACATGCTTCAACGTAATCTATGTTCTCAGTCATGCTTTGAATAGGCATGTATTTTATTTATGTGTAGGTCCTAGGTCGAATTGATAATCATCCCTACTGTGCTACGAATAATTTCATTTGATTTGAATGACTTTGTAAAGAATCAAACTGGGACTCCGATAACTTAGTTACGTAATTTGGGTGAACAATCATTAAAAGCAATTTAGATTCACCATAAGATAATGATAAAAAATAAGAAAATGAGAAAACACTCAAAGAGTCTTAGTGGGGCCCTAATCATTCCTGCCTTCATATTTGTGGTAATAGGCATGATTTTTGTTACCTTGCCACAAGCCTTTGCTACCACAATTAATGTCACCAGAGAAATTTCTGCACCTGTCAATCAAGTATGGGGGATCATTTCAAATGTTGATAATGAAGCGCAATATTGGTCCACTTTTAAGGAAAATAAACAACATAAACAAGACTGATAACATCATCGAAAGACAAGTAATTATTAGTGCTGGTCCCCAGAATAATACAAGTCATCAAATTGTGACAGTATATCCTGATCAAATGATAATTCAAGCAAACCTAACAGAAGGATTGGTAACAGGTAGTAGAATACTCGAATTGGAATCTCTCTCTGCGAACAAGTCAAGATTAAATGCAATATGGGACATTGACCTTTCGGGCATTCCTATTATTGGTAGAGGTTTCGCAGAAAACGGTATCAAACAGACCACAGAAGAAGCCCTGAGCAGGATAGCGCAGGCAGCAGAATAAACAATAAGGGTAAATTCATTGAGAAGGTAAAATTAATTTGTGAGCATGTGAGTGAACATTAACTTTGTAATGAACATTAACTTTGTAATTCACAGAAAGGAAGCTATAAGTTCCCATACAATGAAACGTGTAGTGCTAACTACTTCTGCCCTATAGAAAGTTGAGCAGAATACAAGTTTGACTACTTGAAGTCATTGCTCAAGACAATTCGATAACGTGCTTTGCCTGCTGCAAGATGTGCGATTGCCTCATTAACGCGTGAAATCGGAAACTCTTCAATGACAGGCTCAATGCCATGGCGATTGCAAAAATCTAGCATCTTTAGAATATCTGCAGGACCTCCAATAGGAGAACCACCGATAGATTTCTCACCAGAAATTAATGGAAACACCGCTGCATTCACTTGTGAAGCTGCTCCAACAATATGTAATCTTCCTCCCGGACGCAATGTCTTAATGTAAGAGTCCCAATTCAGATCAACGTTTGCAGTAACCATTACCATATGAAAACGATTTGAATATGGTTTCAATGCATCAGCGCCGGTAGTGTTTATGAAATGGTCTGCTCCAAACTGCTGTGCTTCCCTCTCTTTTTCAGGATTGGTAGAGATGGCAGTAACTTCACATCCCCAAGAATTAAGAAATTTAATGGCCATATGTCCTAATCCTCCTATTCCAACAACAGCCACATGATCTGTAGACTTGATATTATTTTGAATAATTGGATTGAAAACTGTAATTCCACCACAAAACAACGGACCAGCACTTTTAACATTAATGTTCTTAGGCAAAGGAAAGGCCCATAGTGCTTGACAACGTACCTTATTTGCATACCCTCCATGCCTGCCAACGATGACATCTTGACCCTTAAGACAGCGGTTATGATGACCGCTCAAACACTGGTCACATACTAGGCAAGAGCGTGCTCGCCAACCTAATCCTACATATTGTCCTAGTTCCAGATGGGTTACAGCATTTCCTATATCAGTTACTTTTCCGATGATTTCATGACCTGGTACAAACGGGTATCGTGTAAAACCCCAATCGTTTTTAAGCATATGCAAATCGCTATGACAAATTCCGCAGTACTCTACATCTATCTCTACTTCATCGGGTTTTAGTGAACCGAGTTCGTACTCAAAAGTTTCCAATTTTCCTCCGGGTTCATGAGCTGCATATGCTTGAACATTCATGACGATATAGAGATTGTGGGTGTATAAATAAGTAATTGTAGAATACTCACTTGATGTCACTAGTGTAAGACGATTTACTCAAGTTGATGACAGCTGAATTACTATAACTTTGAAAACCTGACATAAAAGTATCAAACATTAATCATTCAAATTGTACATTTTTAATCAAGATATGATAACTTGTATATCTCACATATAATCCAACTAATCATTATTCCAGGATATTTTTTGTTACTATTAATGAGTAATTTTTGATTATAATGTATTCAAATTATTTGATGGCAGAATAAATTAAAATTAGTAAAATCCTAAGTGACGATTTGTACCTTTTGTCCCAGTATGTTACCTGAATATGCAAATTCATTTTTCATTATAGCGTTTGTGTAAGAAGGGAACATTGAAGCATCTATGCAACCCCCATGCATTGGGAAGATAATTTTTGGCTCAAGTTTTGCAAGTCTTCTGGTAGTTTGCCTTACGGGTTCCTCACTGCCGAAAATTCCCACCGTCCTATACAACTGAATCATATCATCTGAAAGATCACTAGAAATTATTGGCCTATTTTTTCCTGGTTGAATAAAAAGATCCGATGGAAATAATGATTTAGTGGTCTCTTCGAAGATCATCATGCTATCCCAATGGTGAACATGTGGAGTCATTATGAATCTAAGGACGCGTTTGCCAGTTTTGAGAATTTCATTATCCCAAAACGATATATGATCGCAGGGAACGTTATACCAACCCGTAAGATTTAACTTGGAACTCAAATCGCTGCACACAAGCTTTGCCCTTGGTGATTTGAGAAACTCCATACCTCCCCACTCATCGCTTTCAAAATGTAAAAATGCAACGTAGGCTAATTTTTCAATGTTAATAACTTCCTTTACTTTTTTCTCTATCTTGTTGTACATGCCTATAGGTCCTGTATGAATTAGGGTTGGACATTCATCTTGGATCAAAAACTGATTAAACGTAATGCCGTATGTTTCAACAAAACCAGATATGCGATATATCCCGTCTGAGATTTCAGATATTGAAACATCAATTTCATCTGGATGAAAAGACTTGTTAACTTCTGACATGAGAGCTGCAATAGAATATTTTAACAATTAAACTTTATCCTTATGCACATTTTGTTAGTATCTTGCTTGCTTTTTTTCATATTGCAGAGAATTTGAGTTCTGTCTCTATATCAGACAAATACCTTGTCTACGGCCTCCACATGATTGTCCATTTCGTTGAAACAGTATTACCTGGAGTGTCCAGTCTCTGATGCTTTGCAAAGAAAAAAAAAGTACAGTTAGATATCAATATTCTTTTAGAAACATTATATCTCATACATTTAGTTGGATCCAAATTGTTAATTGTTAACATGGCAATAGAAGATAACTTTTATTTTATCAATTTGCACCTTGCAAATTGGTATCTATATTGATTGTCAATTGAATTGCAGATTAGTTAGGTGGAGTTTAGTGAATCAAACTAAACCAAGCTTCACCATTCATCATAAAAATGCAATGCACCTAAATTCTCATATCCATCATACCTGATTGAATTGAATCGTGCCAAATTCATTTAGACTATCAGTTCACTTAAATATCTAGGCTATACTAAAATACATATGAGTTTGAAACTATACATCTTTTCACTAACAGTATCTTTACTATTTGCTTCTGGCTTTGGAATTATTGATTATGCAAGTGGTCAAGCCAACATTACTGTACCACAACCACGAGAATTACAAGCTAATGCTAGTCAAATAAATGCTAGTCAAATAAATGCTAGTCAAATAAATGCTAGTCAAATAAATGCTAGTCAGATACAAGGAAATGGATCTGCTGGTAATATGAGCAATCCCTGTGACCCTTCATATCCAGATTTTTGTGTTACCACATATTCTGCCAACTTGACCTGTACAGATATCCCCTACAGAAATTTTACAGTATTAGCTCCGGACACTTTTGGTTTAGATTCTGATGGAGATGGTTTTGGTTGTGAAAATTCTAACGTAGCCTTCGTAAACTCAAGTACCACAAACAAATCAATTATCGTCAATACTACTCTTCCCAGATAATTACTAAAATCACTTGATGGTCCTATAATTGGTAAAATGCTACAGGTAATGATATAGAACAGTAAAGAAAATCCCTCCTAGCATAATGTTATAATTTATGTATTTATTTTGGGATTTGTCAATATTCCTTCGGAAGTAAATGATCGATCATAGTTGGATAAAGACAATTGAGAGTTCATTAGGTTTCTAGAGTTCTTTCTCTGGATTGAGAATCTGGATAAGCCTTAAATTAGCCTGTTCTTTACATGGTTGGTCATCATTGAGAAAATTAAACTTAAGTATTACAAAATCTAATTTATTTATCCTCCCTTGCCTTGGCAGCTTTCTGTTTTTGAGCCTACAATTTTCAACATTTGAATTAGTCTGGAGTCAAATGCCCAACCAGATAGAATACGTGTATAATATTGAACAGATGAAAGGTCATCTTGAACAGGCAATTATGAACAAAGAGGACGGAAACAATACATTAACCCGGGCTCATATCTTACACCCTATAGTAGAAATATATGACTTTATAGAAGCTCCTCTTGTTACCGTTGATAGTAATCTTAATCACACACTATATACTTCATTGAGTGAGCTATCACAAAATGTAGAAAAATTAGACCTATCTCAATTTACTGAGGAGACTGAAAAGTCAAATCAGTTGCTAAACGATGCAATTAAACTAATTGTACCGCAAGAAAATAGTACACTGAACCTAATAGTAGCTTCATGGTTATTCGACGTTGCAAATACAGAATATGAATCTGGTGTGAGAGATGGGAAAGTGGTTGAGATAGTTGAATACCAGGATGCAAGTGGTTTTATATCAAGGGCAGAGTCTCTCGTTGAGGACTCATTGCCTATGCTTAATCAAACAATGAAAAGTTCAGCTGAAGAAGTAATAAGCTTGATCTCTCCTTTGAAATCAGAAGTTCAAAATAAAGCAGACATCCAGACACCAATTAGCGAGTTAAAGCAAAAAATATCTAATATGACTGGGATCTAGTAACTAGATCTAACGAATAGCTCTTTCTTAATATTCATTATCTGATTGGGAAGTGGGCGAATCTTAAAGTTCCTTTTTCTCAAATCAACACCTAGCAATTCCAAAAATATAGATATATGAGAACGTATAGAATATTACAATGAGAATATCAACCGAACTTGCAAAGGCAATTAATGATCAAATTTCTTATGAAGCATCATCAACTCAGGCATATGTTGCAATTGGATCATGGTGTGAAAGAACTGGATATAATGGTGGTGCGACGTTCTTTTTTGAACAAGCTGCCGAGGAGAATACACACATGTTGAAATTCGTTCATTATCTTAATAATGCAGGAGCTGAAGCGATCATACCAGCAACAGAAAAGCCTAAGGGAAATTTTGATTCATTGGAATCTACTTTCCAGGCAGGTTTGAAAAGTGAACAGACTGTTACAAAACTCATTAATAATCTAGTAGAGATTGCCGAAAGAGAAAAAGATCGTGCCACATATTCTTTCTTACAATGGTTTGTAAGTGAACAAATAGAAGAAGAAACCTTGTTTGGGACTATTCTTCAAAAATTTGAGATAATTGGAAGAGACAAACTGGCGATATATCAAATCGACCAATCATTGGCCTCAATTAGATCAGAAGTAACGGCTAAAGGCAACTCTCAACAGCAACCGCCAGGCAATTAGTCCCTTTTTCTCTGCATTTCTCGGATTGATTGAAAAGATATGTGTCTTGCAAAACTTTTTACACCTCTTTGAATTTAAATACAAACACCAATTTACTATAATAAGGGATTTTGTGATATAATAGAATTGACAAAGTGGATAAATGCTATATTCAGAGGAGATTTACCTAACCTTGCCTCCTCTAACCATTTAAGAAGCAACCAATTGAAAATTGGTATTTCCATTGTCTCATTCCTGATTCTTATTTTCACGAATCCTCTTGTTCAACCTTCTCAAGTGTATGGACAATCTGACCCATTTACCACGTCTAACACTTGTTCAAAGCTTCCGGTCAGTGGGATTACTGCTAGTGGATCTGAGTCGGTGAACCCGCCATCCCACGCAATCGATCAGAATCTCAATACAAGATGGTCGAACCTGGGTCTTGGATCGTGGATTCAGATCGATCTTGGACAAGAGAACGTAATATGCACAGTAGGTCTTAACTGGCATAGAGGAAATGAACGTGTGAATACATTTGTAATATCAATATCAAAAGATGGTAAAACATTTACCAATGCTTACTCCGGTAAAAGTGATGGTACATCGTTAACTGAACAAAAATACAATATTCAATCCCAGACAGGCAGATTTGTAAGAGTTATGATTAATGGGAACACGCAGAGCAACTGGATTAGTATCAGTGAATTTAAGATTTATGGTTTCAAGGGCTCATCTCAAAACTGTACCAATAGTCAGGTTTCGCAGGCAACTGCGTCTGCACCAAGTAGCCAAATTGGATTTCCATCTTCAAAAGCAGTTGATAATAATCTTAACACTGTCTGGTCTAATTACGGTGTAGGCTCATCTATTCAGGTGGATTTAGGGTCGAGCAAGAACATTTGTAGCGTGGATATTGCTTGGTACAAAGGGAATGAGAGGCAGAATAATTTTATAGTTTCAACGTCTCAGGATGGAAAATCATACAAGACCGTATTATCAACAGTAAGCAGTGGAAAGTCTCTTTCATATGAAAAATACAATGTTGTTGACACTAATGCAAGATACATACGAATAACTGTTAACGGAAATAGTCAAAATAATTATGCGAGTATAGCCGAAATCAAAACCATGGTATCATCCTCAAATACGTCGCAAGTTCAATGTACTATTGGTCATGTTCAGAGTGCTGAAACCTCAGCTAGTCAGACTGGATTTCCTGGAACTAATGTTCTTGATGATAATTTGGACACTAGATGGTCGAATAATGGTGTTGGTTCATGGATACAACTTGATTTAGGAACAATCAACAAGGTTTGTGACATCAGTATTGCTTGGTATAAAGGAAATGAGAGACAGAATAATTTTGTTATATCCACCTCAAATGACGGAGTAGCATTCACAAACGTACTAAGTTCCAAAAGTACAGGTTCTACCCTAAATCCTGAAAAGTACAATATTGTGGATACTAATGCAAGATACATGCGAATTACTGTCAATGGAAATACTCTGAATAGCTATGCTAGCATAACAGAAGTATCTGTAAATATAGTCTCAACTCCAGGATCAAACTATTACATAGGAGCAGCAGGGGACTGGGGTTCGGCGGTAAATGATAATTGGGAACAAACGGTAGATCTAATGATAGATAACAAAATAAACTTGACGCTGGGACTCGGTGATTATTCGTATGGCTCGATTGAGGAATTTGAACCAGTAGTGGATAAACTAAAGGAGTCAGGAATTCCGATGAAAGGTGCCAAAGGGGATCATGACTCAGATTCCTATGCGGGTTTATTTGGACAGCCGTCTATGGTATATGCATTTGATGCAGGATCGGCAAGAATAATAATGCTAGATGCGTATAAATCTCCTTCATCAAACGCTGCATTCCTTGAAAAGGAGCTTCAATCGACAACAAAACCGTGGAAGATAGTAGTAACGACAACTCCTCTATACACAAGCCCATCGGAGCATGGTGCAGATGAGGATCAAACGGACATATTACAACCACTACTAGATAAGTATGGAGTAGACCTCGTGATGTGGGGCGACAACCATAACTATGAAAGGATACAATTTCCAAACAAACACACAGTTTTCGTACAGTCTGGCACAGGAGGGAGATCTCATTATGAATTTGAGGGACAAATAAAAGAATCAATATATCAAAATGATGATGATTACGGCTTTACAAAAATAGTAATTGGTAATAAATCTCTAATGGGACAATTCATATCCCATAGTGGAAAAATCTTGGATGATTTTAATATTGTAAAGTAATTTATCTAAAGTTAGAAATGAGAGACCGTTTAGTTAGTTAGGCGTTAGTAATTGGCGTTCTAATTCAGCCGGATTCACATCATCCTTATGTATAGTGTTGATATCTGGTTATGGATTAGGAATGCATCGAGTATAAGTTATCAGGAACTTAAAACTGGTCACCTACAACTAAGCCAAAACCTCCAAAAAGTACTAAATCGGTATTTCGACACTCGTACTCAATGGGACAGGACCCATACCAACCTGCTTAAAATCGTTGTCAACGTTGCTGACGACAAGTTGAGAATGGGACTCTCCACAATCTTGTATAGATTTGGATCTGATCTGGATAAATATTTTTAAAAGAGATACACGTCATTCTTATGAAAATAATTTGAAAACAACTGAAATTATTCTTAGTGCGATGATAATTACAGGTCTAGTTTTTTCGGTAATGTTAGTAACAACCAAATCCCAAGTATCCTTTGGGACTTCGTCCAATGTCCAGACCTTTATGAACATGACTGAGGAACAAAGAATTCACGCAGCACAGAACATGACTCAGAATGAAAAGCAGATGGTAATGAGCAAATTTTCAAAACAGAATTCTACTGTTTATGAGAACAAGTCTGATCCTATGACGCAACCAAATACCGAACCCTTAATGGGTAATTTCATAGATGCAGGAGATGGTTTTCATAAAGCTGAAGGGATTGCTAAAGTAATCGATCTTACCGATGGAAGAACATTCCTGAGATTGGAAAATCTAAAAACTACGAATGGTCCGGATCTCTATGTTTATCTTTCTACTGGAAAGGATGCATCAGACATTGTAAATCTTGGAAGATTAAAAGGCAACATCGGAAATCAGAATTATGAAATTCCTATTGGGACAGATCTATCAAAATACAATACCGTACTAATTTGGTGTAAGGCATTCTCAACTCTATTTGGCAGCGCACAACTAACGATTTAATAATTAGATGGAGGTCTTAAAATCTATGAATAAGAAAAAAATAATTATTGTGATAATTTTGGCCGTGGTCGCCATCTCAATTGGGTTGTATACCATTTTACCCCTCTTTACTAACACGATAGTCGATGAGCCATTGCCAACAGCATCAGGAATGATCTCAGGTGTATTAAATGATGAGAACTTGAAACAAATACATTAACTGCAAAATATGTTTTTTTATCCAAATATCACTTGGCTCTTTGTAAAAAAACATGCGTTACTAGGTATTGGATTAAAAAATTAATGGTGGCACTATACAACTATATGAATTATTAAATTCCGACCCTGAATATGTGGACTATTTGTTAAGTCCCACTATGCATATAGCTTCATTAACAAATTTAACGCGTCCACTATCAGGATCTGAGTATTTCAGTTTAGCTTGCTCAGTAATATCATTCCATACTTGCTGCTTTTTGATTTCAGTCTCATTAGATAAAATTGCACGAATTGGTGCAACGATGTCCTGATTGAATTTAGCGTAATCCTCAGCAGAATCAAATTCAAAGATTACCGGAATCCTCTCTGTTCGTATGTCTACGAATCCCGCTTTATCGAAAGACTTTTTGAGTGAATCTACATCAGCCAAACTTAATGGACCTGGCAATCCCTGACCTGGTAACGAACCTAGATGTTTTCTGGCAGTGTCCATGGAAAGACTGATAAATGGAACTTTGGATGGTTCGGACCATACAGCAGCTGCCAATTTTCCTCCGGAAACTAATTTGTGATGTATATTACTCAATGCCGTATCAAGGTTTGGTAGAAACATTAATCCCCATCTACAAAGAATTGAATCAAATTTTTCATCTGTCCTTAGTTTCAGGTCTTCGGCATCACTCTGTACAAATTCCATGATATCCTGTAGACCCAGAGATCTTGCTCTTTCTTCCCCAATTGCCAACATTTCTGAAGATAAATCTGTAGCAGTAACATGTCCCTTCTGACCTACAATTTTCCCTGCGGTAATTGCAGGTTCGCCAATACCTGTTGCTATGTCTAAAATTCTTTGTCCTGCTCTAATCTCTGCGAGTTCGACTAATTTATCACTAACTTTTTGCGCACCGTTTTCTATCGTTTTCCACCACTTTTGCCATCCTGCTGCTACGCTATCCCAACTCTGTCTTTGACTTATTTTGAACTCTTCAGGATTAAAATTATCTTTGCTCATTACAATCCATGATCGCTTCACAAACCTTATTTAAAATTTCTATTTTGCTACACTTGATTGACTTTACAATGGCAGTTTGTAAATAAATCAGAGAATATTATATGCCTTAACAGAATTAATCGAAATTTAAATGCGATTTCAGGTAAAATCTTCATGGATTGACTTCAACTAAAATTGTAGTAAATAAAGAAAAAAATTTTGATGAAAATGAAAGAATATTTCTAATTTGTGATAAGTGTCTCTGGAACGTAACTTGTCTTAGTGTGTTATGTAAGCAAAAGTAATTGAAATTAGTAACTTTTGTACAGTTTGCAAGTGTGACCGGTTATCTAGATTCCCTTTGACTAACAGTAATTCAAATGACTTCCAATCTAGTATCAATACTAATCATGAATAATATGATTGAGTCTAATGTAAATTGTGCTGATAGCTTTAATTCTTTAGTAACAAAGTTTCAAAAAGTTCTTATCTTTTACATGGTATAAGAGATCAATACGGATCTTGGAGTAGGAGGAACGTATAATGATGACAGCATGCATCATCTTCACATACACCCCGTTCTCCAAATCCGCTAGAGGTAGGAGATAGTTGTTGAAAAGTTCCCTAGGCAATTCAAAATTTTTGGTCTTGTAGTAGTGGTAATTCATTCTTCAAGTTAAGTGCAACAATAAGAAAACTAGGCAGGATTAGCATGGCTGTGATGAACAAGAAATAGCCAACATCTTGCCTGCAGCCTGTAAGCTAATATAATAATTCAAGAGTAAACATAAAAGGACTTGGATGAAATGTTCTAACAAATTCTTGTTATTTTTGACTAACACATCATGTTGCATATCATAATGGTCTACTCATAGATTCAAGTTGTGAATGGTGTCCTGAGTATTTTACTACCAACAGCTTGAAGCTTGTCCTGAAAGACAATAAATTATCTAGAGCCATGATTTTCTTGTCAGCCCTTGAGTATTTAACAAGTCCTATTCATGGTTTGGAATCAAAAATATATTCAACTTTGTTGTATAAACTCTATGAATCAAATAAGCGACATAATGTCAAAGAAAGTAGAAATCATTCAAACCTCAGATAGTGCAAAGGATGCTGCAAAGAAAATGTTGGATAAAAATGTAAGCTCTCTTGTAATAGTTGATGAAAGTGGACAGTCAATAGGAATCATTACTGAACGCGATATCACAAGAGGTGTTTGTACCCACGATGTATTAAGTAAAGAATTCATGATACAGCATCTGATGACCTCACCATTAACTACAGTTGATTCCAATTCGTCTGTAGAGATGGCTGCAAATCTAATGTTACAAAAGAAGGTACGACACCTTATTGTTAAGGATGGAAACAAGACAGTAGGTATTGTAACTGCGACTAACTTTATCGATTATTTAAATGAAAAATTGGATCCAATCGATCCAAATGCGAAAGTGCTCAGAACACTGAAAGATGAGTTATAGTTTGCCTAGTGTCATTAATGTTTTTTAAAATTAATTCAAGTTAAGTAATGCGTAAATATGGATTAATTAGTTCTGATAATACCGTTCCAAGCGCAAAGGATATGCAAGTACTGGATGAACAAAGCGATGTATATTACAATTTCATAAATTCGCTAGGTCCTGAGTCAACCAGACATATCTACAAGTTATGCCTAGAAAAGTTCCTAAATCACTATAAAATCGATCTGGCATCTTTGTTAAAGTTACCACAGATGAACTGACAAATCACATAATAAAATACCAGGTGGTAAAGAAAATTTCAAAACAATACAGATGGGTAATAAAAGATCTAGGTACTAGATTAGAATTGTAATGTGAAGCGAAGTTGATAAGCGATTATTCTGATCTTACGGGAGCGAATTTTTGTATGTCATTATTTTTTCTATCAGACACATAGACATTACCATCATGATCTATGGCTAAATGTTCCGGATCTCTGAATTGTCCCTGGCCATTACCAAGGGATCCAAATTCGGTAATAAAATCGCCCTCACTATCAAATTTGAGAACACGAGGTTGCATGCTGCAACCAGGATCTGATTGTGGATCTGTTACATATACATTGTCATGTTTATCCAGTGCTATATGTTCCATATGACAGAACTGGTTGTTGTTACTTCCTTTTGATCCCCACATAAGAATAGGATTCCAATTACTGTCAAATTTCTGAACTCGTTCGTTACCTCTTTCATTCACAAAAAAGTTACCTTTTGAATCTTGCTCAATAGTGGTGGGAAGATTAAACTCACCGAGTTTATCCCCTGACTCTCCAATGGCCCTTACAAATGTACCGTTTATGTCAAATTGTTGAATACGGTTATTTTTAGAGTCCGCAACATAAACATATTTTAGTTGTCTATCTACTTCTACATGTCTTGGATTATCAAATTTTCCAGGTTCGCTGCTAGGACTGCCGTCGTTATTACCAAACTTTAAAATGAAGTTTCCCTGGCTGTCAAACTTTTGTATCCTGTGGTTCCCTCTATCAGCGACCCAAACATTCCCAGCATGATCAACATCTAGCCCATATGGGACTAAAAACTCTCCATCAGCATTTCCTTTTTGTCCAAACGTAAACTGAAAGGTTCCATTCTTATCAAATACCTGTATACGATTCCCATCCCTGTCGACGGCATACAGCAAGTTGTTGTTGCTATCAAATTCTAAATCGTGTGGACGTAAAAATTGACCATCTCCCGTACCCTTAGAACCCCATTCAGTAACAAAATAGTACTCATGCAAGTTATCTATGGAACTTTGAACCTGAGCAAAGATATTTCCAGGATAAATTGACAAAGATCCTAATAAAAATACCAAAGTTCCAAGAATAATTAATACGATATTATTTTTCATCGCGCAACTAGTCTATATTCACACTTCCGCTAAATATAAGGTATGGTACAACTGTCGAAATGTTGCTATAAATTGGGACATTGTAATAACTGGATCAGTTTATTCATCTATAGAGAAACATAAAGAACTGATGGGCCATCCCATGGTTGACATTAGGCCCACCAGGTTAATGGGTAGCAGATTGAAACTCGTAAGGTTACGAAGACGTATAAACGATGTTGGCACAATTGTCATCCCTGATTATCAACTCGACTAATTGGTCTTCGGGTTGAAAAAACATGGTGATCCTACTTTATGAGAAAACGAGTTCCAATATTATGTATTAATACATTCTTATACACGATTTAATTCAAGTTTAGCTAAGAGCTGAAATATTCTCAATCATTGACACCAGTACATCTTTTGAGAGAATTCCTACCAGTGTGGGAAAAATTTTCATAATACATTGCTTCTCTTAAAAATCATGATTGGACAGATGGTTGCTTATCAAAAAACTATATTATCTAGACTATTAGAATACTTTGTGTTGAGAATTTTTTTCAGTGTGCTCATAGTATTCATTTTACCAGTCGTCCACGCAAATGCAGCCTCCTATACAACCGTGCCAAACCCTCCCGTACCCAGCGATCTTAAAGCAAGTTGTGATACCGGTAATTTCTCGTCTACAGCATGCAAAATTGCAGAGGAGATGATATTTCTCTCACCAAGTGATATTGCTTTGTATGGATTGGGCAACAACGATCCCATAGTGATTGAGCAGACACTCGAACTTTTGGATAATATGACACTGAATAAAGTATTACAAAGTATCACTTCAGAGGAACTTGTTATATTAAGACAAAAAATAACCAATCAAACTTTTGATCGTATTATACCTGAACCTTTACATGAGAGGTTAATGAATAGATTGTCACTGAACTAGTAAATATCGTAAACTGAATTTTCAGAAGGACAAGATATTCTCAACAATACAATTTCTTTAGTGTATCATAATCAATTTGGAATAACCTTGTTCCTAAAAAATAGGAAGCCAAATTGATTAGTGCTTCGGTGAAAAGAAAAAGCACCAATCATAAATTTGGCTTGAATCGTTAGGACAGTCGAATATTCAATCAAGTATACTTGATTTAAACACTCGGCTGATTCTCTAATTTTAGAATTGTATGTTCATCTGAGGAAGTAAGACCGAAACAAAGGCCTCAAATTATCGGGTATCGAGTAAGCCCCAAAATTAGATTTTCCTGAATTAATTTCTAATTTTTGTAACCAATAAAATAACTCAAATTTCTGGACTAGTTTGCTTCATCCAACAGTCATAGCATACCTCAAAGTCCAATTGATAAACTTCCTTTTCATTTTTGTTACATATCTGGCATATATCTTCCATATACTTAGCAGACTCTTTTCAATTCATAATTCATTGTTACAATATCGATAGTGAAAGCGCTGAATCATTACTTCAGGAAGTATCATCACACACATTGATGTTTTTTGGATTAGTATTTATTTAAATGATGGTTCTTTCTCCATTATGAGAAGGATTCAGGAATTTCTCTTAACAAGATCTATAAGATCATAATGCAGTGAATTTATGAAATCAAGAAATGGTTTGCTGCTTTCGTCTAATATTTGCATTCTTTTACTTAAGCGACCTTTAACGCAAGAACTTTAATCAAATCGCATTTGCGCATAAGTTAAGATAACTTAAATCACAATGAAACAAGACATACAGTAGTTGTTCGGTACATTTGAAAAACAGAGCCAAGAATTAAGGGAAAAAGTTCATCGCGATAGCGACAAAATCGATGAAACCTTCAAAGTGGGGGTCGAAATCGAAGGATGCTTACTTGACAAAAATGGCAATCCAGTAGATGCAGAGCCATTAATAAAGGAACTTGAAGGAAGCTCCTGTGAAATCGACTACGAGTATGGCCGCTCTCAATTTGAATTTAAAACCCTCCCTGTGGGAATGGACAATCTTGAACATCTGAATATTGTATTTGAACAATTTATCGAGAATTTGGACAAGTCTCTCAAAAGGGCATATAATGGGAACGAAGTCATTCCAGTTTTTCTAGGTGGCAATCCTTCACCGGAAATTATGAAAGAGGGATGGATAACGGACAAACCTCGATATAATAAGCTGGCGTCCTGGCAAAATAAGCTGCCGGATGTTAAAATAGATGGTAACAAATTTGGAGCAGCTCATGTCGCTACAGCTATTCAAGGATTTCACCTTCATTTGCAAGGAAAAAATCCACAAAATACTGCAACAATGTTCAATCATATTTTGAATATATTACCTTCTGCGATAGTACTTGGTGCCAATAGTAGATTGTTTGCGGGAAGGGTATATTCGTTACATGAACCAAGAATTCATCTGTACGATCAATCAGAACAACAAAATTCTGGATTCCCTGCAATCCCAAGATATCTCGAAGGTATCGAAAATTATATTGAATATATTTTGTCACGTGAACAAAACATCACCAAAGATTATTTTACGTTAGAGAAAGAAAGACATGACGATGCACGAATCCGTATTGGACTTGACTCTTACCGAGTGGAAACTAGGATCATGTCCGTACAACCCACTTCAAAAAGCTTGATGGCAATGGCTGAATTTTTTATTGGCTATTTGAGTCGAGCCATACATGAAGAAAGAGAATTAAGACCACTTTTTACATTAAGAGAGGAGAGAACGGCATCAGTTCAATATGGTTTCAGTGCAAAAAGTCATTTCAATATGACGGATATCATAAGAAGTCAACTTGATTTTGCACGTAAGGGTTTGAACGACTTGGGTATCAATGTAGGCTTTCTTAATATTTTAGACAAAAGGTTAGAAAATAGAACATCTCCAGGAGAATATGTAGCTAGAATGTGGAGTGAAAAATTTAATGGGTCGGTTAGTGAAACTATCTATGAGATAATCTCTGATATTTGGCAGAAGACCAGAGAAAATCAACCCATTACTTGATCAAATTAACCAGTGAGAAATCAGAATAAATCTCATAGACTGTATGAATAATACTATACTGTTGGTCCTTTTACCCTTCCAAAATATGATTTAACACTGGGTCTATAGAGATAATAGATAATAATCCCATATATTATCAAGCCAATCACACTTTCGATACTACCAGATATAACAAGTATTAGATTCAAGATTATAGATATTATGGCAACTATAATAGTGAATATCCATGCCCAACCTTTACCCGTCAGAAGAACCCACGCTACAACAAATCCTGCTATTCCAATTACGATTAACATTCCTCCAATAATTCCCAAAAATCCTCCAAATAGG